>JACKZZ010009286.1_pt1 | contig 50470 bp, 35 predicted proteins | sample 8027871 | NCBI WGS metagenome assembly JACKZZ01 (sample SAMN15724774, study PRJNA655200) | protist metagenome | isolation source: fluorescence activated cell sorting (FACS) single amplified genomes of... | place: USA: West Boothbay Harbor, Gulf of Maine | collected 2000-07-19
TAACTTATTTTAACATGTCAGTATATATGTATTATATCATATATATTTTTGTGCTTTATATTGCATTATATTCTGGTGTATGTAGACGCTTTGGCATGGGTTTTATCATTATCGGATAGTTATGTTACTTAGCTTATCTCAGCGTTTCGCTGTTTATGATAATGCATTCTAGCTTCTAATTTTTATTTAGCATTCTACGATTCAGGATTAGTATAGTGATCATATTAGCGTTTCGCTATATCTATACAACATATCTATTCTTAATGGTGCTTTATGTTTTTCATCATCTTTTTTCACCTATTATCTGGGGGAAGATAACTGAGGGATGCTGTTAGATAAATAGTTTGGAAAAAATAATAGGGTATTAAGGTCTTATGTCTTTTATGGGGTACATATATGAAAAACTATTCAACAAAAAAAAAAGTTATGCATTAGCTTATTTCTAATAGCTTCTGCTTATATACTATAGTCAGTTTATTAGAAAAAAAAATGCAGCCGAAACAGCTGGTAAATGAAAATAGATTTTTAGAATTTTCCTCTGACTCATTCCTCCTATGGTTGGACACATATTATAGGTAGAGGCTATGTATTACCTTTCCTCAAACTCATAAGTTTTACTTATAATTTAAATAGTTGCTATTAGGTATAATTTTTTAATCAGCTAGAGTTTAAACATCTACTTAGTTAATAACTGTAAATATATAAAGTAGATTTTTAATGAACAAAACTAAACATTCCATAGTGCTACTGTTACAATTATTGTTTATAGTAATACATCATGATCTCATACTCATTGTCAATCATAAATTAAAAAAAGTACAATGTCAACAGATCTATTACAATCATGCTAATCTAACATATATGATATTTAAACAGATCAATCATCTATCTCTTTTAAGACATCCTATAGCAAATGTGACCATGCTAATTAACTATCATGTTTCTATACAAACTTCTGGATGACAGCCATGGCTCATGAGATTCAACCAATCTTATTTGTTATATTTATGTACATTCATATCGTAGTTTTGTAACAGTATAAAGCCAATCGTATATGTTGTATATATGTACTTTCAGATCATAACCACGAGAAGGTAAGGCTGGATTTGAATGATATTTCCATTGGATAGTGACTCTATATTAAATATGACTTAAATTTTAAATTTAAAAGTAACTAACTTAGATTAAGTAAATATCTATTCCTACCTTCAGGTCAATTTTTCCGATGCTATGCAAAAACAACATGTCTGCTATCGGGCACTAATTTGCGAAATTTTATCTCTACGGTGAGCCCTTTTTTCCCTATGGTACGCCAATTTGACTTTAAAAAATTTAGTTTATATATATAAAAATCAACTTTTATGTTCTCCGCGTTAAAATTGATTAAATTTGATTTTTCAATGAAAAAATGTTGGTATTACATGTTAATAAATGACTATACCGTTGTAAAAAATAAATATTTGATCAATATATAAAAAAATCCTTATGCTACGCTTATTTATCCCTATGGTGCGCCAATTTAGCTATTAAAAAAACTACGACAGTAAAGTTGGCAAAGCATAGGAAAAAAATTCTGTAGCATAGAGATTTTTATAATTTTTTTATGATTGTGTAATAATTTGCGAATTTCCTACCCTACCTTATTCTCTTTTTTTCCTATGCTAAAAAAAAAAAAAAACGTGCGAATTCCCGCGAATTCCTTTTTGTCAAAATTATCTTAGTTTTGACCCTAGCGAATTATCAGATTCATAGATGGATCATGATAGACAGATAATTTTAATCTTATTTTTCAATTCGTAGACTCGAGACTAAGACTTGGTAATTATCATAATCATTAGTTTACACCAGGTCCATCGTTTGGCTATTACTAAATGAATTACTAAAACCGAAAATGAATTCATAAAAAATGAATCATAATAAATTATTATTTCAAGAATAATTATTATAAATCAAATAATAAATTCATAAGTCAACGATGCTTATCAAAAAAAAAGTACAGTAACAAGATTCGACATATATTATTATACATATAATTAAATAAGGATTAGAGCTCTATTACTAATAATTATAAATATATTAAATAGTTCATAACAAAATAATTATTATGTATACTATAAAATATTATAGTAACAGTACCGAAGTCTGAATTATATAAAATTATCAATAATCTTAGTCTAATATTTTTTTTAAAAAACTTAAATCACTACTTTTTAGAGTAATTCAAAAAAACGTTTTAGCGGCGTTTACCATGTTTTATAATTTTTTAACTAATATATCCCTTGGTAAATAAGCTAAGCCACAGTCTGGAGCAATTATCAATCGATTACGATCAATATATTTTAAAGCCTCTGCTATTCTTTGCTATATTTCATCAACAGTTTCTATCCGTGAACGAGCTATTCCAATTACACCTAGTATAACTTTTTTATTTTAAAAGAGTGGCAGAAGAAGAGATAAATCTTAACTTGTTTCCGTATGAGCATCTTCTATACTAACAGTATCAATGTTAATACATTTATCTAAAAAAGGTGCAAGTCGAAGATAAGAATTTTTATCTGCCTTTTTGTAATCAGTTTAATCAAGATAGTTTGGATAACCACAACAGATATGACATTATGTTTCTAAATCAAAATTAAATCCTACCTCTTATGCTAACAATTTAACATTCTAAAAACATATATTGTTCAGTATTTCAATTCCAGTCAAATTATTATCATTTTATTTATACTCTGCCTGTAAACCTGTTTATGTTACCCATCCATAAATAGCTTTATTTGGTTAGCGTGCAAATAATGGTTCATCTATCTATATTGTTTTACATCCAGCTTTAACAAGAGCTATAGCATATTCATTAATCAATTTTGCAAGATCAATTGCTAAATCGCGTTCAATCAAACCAACAGAATTGCCGTCAGCTTTATAGTATCTGAAAAAGCATTATGTCTAATAAGTAATCATCATCAATTAATTATCATTCATCTAAAATTCTATGATAATGTCTACAATAGAAAACTAAAGAAAAAAATTATACTTGTTAAAACATGTTCCAATAATGGTCAGTGGTCCAGGTAATGTCATTTTAACAGGTACGCTATTAGGTGATAACTTCTATGCTTTTTTCCACTCCTAAACAATTCTTTCAGTAGGATGAGATTTACCCTCTGTTATTCTGAAAGATACCTTTAATAAAAATAAATTTGAATATTATCTTAAAAAAGGAACATAATCATGTTTCTATATAATTAAATCTTGGTTACACAGTCGATGACACCAACGTGATACGCATTATATTATTTGTGACACTCACGGTTATATTTTTTTTAGAATTTTACATACCACTGACCAGACTCAGTGAGTAAAATATCATTTAATTTAACAGACTGTAATTACTAATATTCAATTTCATACATTGAATTTAATGATTAAAATCTACATCTAATTTTAAATCAAAACAAAAAAACTCTATACCTTGCTGAAAATAGTTGGTACTTCAGTAGTCGCTCCACCATCCCTCAATACTGCCTTTGTCAAGTTAACAAAATCTATGCCTTCGATGTCTCGACAAAAATAATGTATATAATTCTCCCTTCTTAATTCCCCATCAGTAACACAATCTAGACCACATTCAATGACTTAACATTCTAATACTTCGGCTGTAGCTTTTTCAATATTTAGTTCTAAAGCGTTAGACCTTTGACAGTCACTATCACAATTATAACCATTGGCATCAATTTGTTTTTAAACTTTGTCATTGTAAGCTCTTAAGGTGTCACCCCAAAGAGCTTAATTTTCGACATCTGTATCTTTAAACCAGTCGGGTATATCAAGGTATGTCGGCTTGGGAAAAGAACCAATCACTGTTGTTGGAAGGCCAGCTTATACTGGAATCTGCTTATCAGAATCATAATGATTACTTGGCATATTTAAAGAAAACCAAATTTCAAAGTAACTTACTGTCACTAGTAAAATGTAATATTTTGTCTGAAAAAAATTGTTCAAAAAGATCAGACAATGTCAATTTATGTCTACGTATTCAAGTTCAAAAATTATTCTTTAATAATTGCCTCAAGAATTTTCAACTCCGACCAGAGTTTTTTATAATAATTATCCAAGCCTCAAGGTTTAGATCTCTGGACTTAGTCAGACACTGTCACTGTGACTAATGTGACTAAAAAATCGAAAATTTAACCCAATCATTAACATAATGATATATTAATATTTATAATTTTTATCAAGTAAGTAATCTATTTCTTTATTCAATCTCTTTAGTATTCATAAATTTAGAACAAAATAAATTATGTTTTTTTTAAGACCCTAATACTAAAATTGTAGCCTAAGTCTCATAAATTATTACTAAGTGAACTCACTGACAGTGACACGTCACGGTCAGTGACTGTCACACAACTTAATTAAATTTATTATTTATTTTTATTTTAATCAAGATTCGATTCAGCTAAGCATGTTAATTCTTCTTGATTCAAAAAAGATATAATATGTAAAAAAATGATAACCTTATAAAAAAATTACAAATACTTAGTTGGACCTGGTTCACCGTCGTTCGAACATTATAATTTCAATAATTAAAATTTTAATGCTTAAAAATATGTTATATGCATCTTCAATCATTCATTTTTAGATTTTTAACTTGTATAAAGTAATACAATTTGTATTGACTATGTCACAATTAATTTAAAATGATAATTTACATAGCGTAATTATTCGAAATAAAAAACATATTCGATTTTTCCTTATGTCCTTTAAAATTTTCGTGAACCGGGTGGAGTATTAAAAAAAATCGTTTTTAATAAATTTACTTCTCGCATACTATTACCAATCTTTGAGCATAGTTAAAGTTCATTATTTAGTCTTAGTGACAACTAGGTCACTCTATTTAGTACTTTATATAGTTTAACTTAGCATATAATAAATTTATTCGATATAGAATTAGATTCATTATATTACCTAACCCAAAGCATCGGCACTATGTATGATTATATATAGCTGTCACTGATACAAGTTTTACTATTTACAAAAATTATACAAGTCAAAATTGTGATATTAAAAATCGTTTCAAAAATTGAATCAATAAAGATTATGATTTTACCATTTTGCATTAGCTAGTCTATACAATTAAAGATCCATTGATAAATAACAAAAAATTAAAATGTAATACATTATATTTAAATTAATCACTAATAATTTTAATTTGTATACATATACATAATTCACACTTTTAGTGATTTAGCAGCATTTACCATATTCTACAATTTTTTCACCAATATTTCTCTAGGTAAATAAGCCAATCCACAATCTGGTGCAATGATTAATCTGTCACGATCAATATATTTTAGAGCTTCTTAAATCCTCATCTATATCTCCTCCACCGATTCAACTCTCGATCTCGCTATACCAACTGAACCTAGAATAATCTTTTTATTTTTAAATAGTGGAAGTAGTAGCGATAAATCTTGTCCAGCTTCTGTATGAGCATCTTCTATAGAATATGCGTCGATATTAGAACATTAGTCTAAAGCAGGTGCAAGTCGACGATAAGAGTTCGAATCAGCTTTCTTGTAATCAGTTTAGTCTAGATAACTAGGATATCCACAACACATATGAACTTATGTTTCTACATCAGGTTATTTCACATTCTAAAAACATATATTGTTCAGAATTTCTATACCAGTAAGACTTAGATTGAAATTCTTTTCATTTTATTAACTTTCAGCTTCAAGACCTGATTAAGTAATCCAACCATAAAGGGCTTTATTTGGTTAACGTGCAAACATAGGTTCATCTATCTAAATTGTTTTACATCCAGCATTTACTAGAGCTATAGCATATTCATTAATCAATTTGGCAAGATCAATTGCTAAGTCACGTTCAATTAAACCATCAGAATTACCATCAGCCTTATAATATCTAAAAAAACAAAATTACAATAATAATATGCATCAATAATAATAATAATAAAAAAAATTATATGAACAGAAAAATTATACGGATTCATAATCAGATTTATAATCAATTCAAATATTTCGAGAAATTGAAATACGAGTTAAAACATGTTCCTATAACAGTCATTGGTCCTGGTAGAGTCATCTTAACTGGTGTGTTATTAGGAGACAAAGCTTATGCTTTTTTCCATTCTTACACTATTTTTTCAGTTGGATGAGCTTTACCTTCAACTAATTTGAAGCCTTTTACCTAAATTAATATAAGATTAATTTAAAATCTAATAATCATAGTAACTTTTAAAAAACATAGTAAGTATTAGATTCATAAAGTTACACCATAAATTTATATCAGTATACAAAAACTCTAAACTCTAAATATTTTACCTTTCCATTAATCGTTGGTAAGTCTCCACTACAAGCTCCTCCTCTTAAAGCAGTTGAAGTTAAATTTACGAAATCTATGCCTTCCATATCTCGACAAAAATAATGTATATAATTCTCCCTTCTTAATTCCCCATCAGTAACACAATCTAAACCACATTCAATGACTTAACATTCTAATACTTCGGCTGTAGCTTTTTCAATTGTCTACTCTAAAGAGTGTTACTCTCCACATTCACAATTTTAGCTATCTATTTATTTTTAAATTTTTTCATTGTAAGCTTTCGTCGATTAACTCCATACTGTTGTATTGGTAGAGCTTGTTCCTTTAAACCAATCGGGTATATCAAGATAATCTGGTTTAGGAAATGACCCTATCACTGTTGTTGGAAGACCTTAACAAATCGTATTTTCTTGATTATCTGAAGGCATGGTATAATAGATAGGTGTTGGATTAGAATTTTCTCTAGTAAGTTCAACGCAAATACTTATAAAATATATATAATGTGATATAGTTCACTATTCAGTCTCAATCTGTTCCGTGAGCCTCAGATTTTTTGAGATATTAAACTAGTAGACAGAAACTTTATAAAATAGAGCACGGTCCTGGATTAAATCATCCAGTTACATACACACTATATCACTAACTTAAACTTTAAAAAAACAACTTGCAATGATAAAACAAAAACAAAGTTTAAATAATCAGACTTCTTTTGTAATGCAATCAAACAAAAAAAAACTTATACTTAATATAAATTTTAATAGCGCATAACAATGATCAGTAATCACTATATTTGATAAATTCATATCTTAAAGTTGAACACGCATTTATGAAATATTTATTTAGCTTAGCGTATTTTTTCTAAAATTAAGCAACCTTACGGATAAACAAAAAATTACTGTTACTGTAAATATGTAACAAGAACTTATACTAGCTAGATGCTAAAATTGTATCTGTAGCACACTATGCTATAAGTAGTACTTATCTACAAAACTCGCATCATTCCGCGGCTGAAATCTATTTGACCAAGACATTAACTTAAAAATCATTTTCGCCTTTTCCTAAAATCTTCGCTATAGCTGTTCTTAAATTATGTTTGTCTAACACACAGTGATTTGTTTTTTATATTAAGTCTTCCTTATCTAAGGCACTCGCTACACTAATCATATCGCTCCATTCAGTACTATACATTTGTCTTTTTTAGCATAGTCTTTCAATCTTATCTTTTTTATCACTGCTACTATAATTCGATAAATCAGTTATAAAAGTTTATATTTCGGCCATTAATATAACACCACTACCGTTTATTGGATCATTTGACAATTAAATAGTTTAGATATCTAGACTAGATGTTTAACTTTACATCTATCCAGGTATTGAACTTGCATTATTCTAATAACTTGCCTATGATGGTTATCCTATTGCTATGCCATTGCCCATAGTCATACCTGCTACTGGTAAGCCAACTATTTGACCTCCTATATTAGTTGCACCCATAGGCTGCTGCATATAAAAATTATTGTTTGTCGTACCACCATTACCAATTGCCTAACTCATACTTGCTTATTATTGCGAATATTATTGAAATTACTAAGAAAAAAATTAAATATTATAGGAAATTATCAATCAAATTCAATTAATTATTATTGTAATAGTACGTTGTATTAATATCAAATTAAACTAAGTTGATTGCAAAAAATTTATTCACAAATTTAAAATCAATTATAATATACCATTCTCCTAAAGTTCTTGACATCGATCCATTATTTCTCTAAATCGTCTAGTTCACGGCTCATAGGACAAACAACGTATAGTAAATAAGTAGCCCATACCAAAATACTAATAACTAATGTTATTCCAAATAAAATTAACCAAAAGTCATTATTTTTTTCATCAACGATTTTACCATCTAAACATGCACAATTATCTTTACATAATTGACCTCCTTAATTTTCAAAATCATCTCTATTGGAACAAAAAATTCGAAAAGACTCATGTAATTCGTGATGCCATATACCACCCACAGGCCAATCTGCTTTTGTATTTTTTATAGCTTAAGTTGAGCGTTTAAGTTTAGAAATAGATTAAGAATAATCATTATCTGATTCTGATCTACTAGATACTTATTTTATTTCATGTTCCGAATAATACGAGTTCGATTCTGATTCTGATATTTCTAAATACGAATCTAATATCTAAAAAATTTACTTTAATAGTTTATTTGACTTACCCAAGTCAATATTTGTTATCTAAAATATTTTTTCTCTAAGTAGTTTTTGAAAATAATTCAAATCTTAATTATTCTCTGCAAATTCTTCAATAAGTCTACGTACTTGTGATTTCTTATCATAGCCTAATGAATCTAAGTCCTTAGAGTTTAGCTTAGGATATGACACTGAATTTTAAGAATAACTTATCCCAGCTGACTATATTGAATCTAACCTTGGTTCAAGAATATCATCTTAAAAGTCTTCCAACAACCTCAAGGTTGAATTACCAGGACTTATTGTAGTTTATTCGTTACCTATAAAACTTGTTGTACTAGCTGGGCTCACTGAACTGACACTAGATAATGTACTACTCGAGGTGCTTGTAGTTATAGGTGGTAGTGTTGCACTATTAGGAGTAAAAAACCAACTATGTTTTCGTTCCTCTTCAACTATATTTATAATACTTTCACGGTCTGTTTTAGGATCCGCATCAGGATGCACATAATGAGGACAGATATATCTATATAATAGTTTTTAAAGTTATATTCTTAAGATGAATTATAAAAAATTAAAATGGTATAAAATTAAATAAAAAATTTATCCAATTAAAAATAATATCTATAATTTTATTTTCTACCTTAAATTGGTATCTATATCTTCACCCCAGGCATTATGACAAGCAAAAACATCATTCCAGTTGATTCCTACATTGGCATCTTTTATCACCCATTATCCGATTTTACAAGTTTCTATAAATTAATTAGGCATTTCATATTATTCTTTATTATCTAAGAAAGCTGTAGTCATTTCTTCTTTTATTTTATTACTAATATGACCTTTTTTCTCCATACATGTATCACATTTATATCTTTTAGAAAAACCACAAGTGTATGTTCGTTCACCAATACCAACAAACATAACAATAGAAATAATAAGACATATTATCATATAAAATATACTAAAGGAAATTTAATAGAGAGAAGGTAGAGGTTCAAATTTTCATTGTAACTGTTTAAAAAATATATTATATTATACCTTGCAAATTTCATTCCCGTATTAAATTCTCTTACTGCTTAACTGGGTCTTTTCATTAAGCAAATACAACAACAAGCAAGATCATCTAAGTTATCACGTAAACTATGTAGCTTTAATGCATATGCGCCCCATAATATACCAGCAGAAGCATTAACACAACAGCTGCAACAACCTGATAAAAAACAAAGTATTGAACCTACTACTGTTAAATTGGCTTTATGTCGCATTTATGAGTGTAAACCATTATATCGAAACGTTGGATCTTATTAAGTTGTTTAGATTTAGAAATTTGAACTTGAAGATAAATTTTAATTAGCATTTTACATGTCTTAGTTATGTGGTAATTAAGATGGTGATATTTACATGATCAAAAGCTAAATGTAATATAAATCTTATAACTTGACTAAGTTGAAATCATGAAAATAATTTTATTACAAACTGAAAAATGTATTTAGAAACAATTTTCTAAAAAACGCTTCTAGCAATCAAAAAAAGTTTTGATTCAATTTCCACTATATAACCAAAAAAAATATATATAATTATTAGCTTCAAAAACTTCAAAATATAATCATAATGATTTCAAACTTATTATCTTATAACTATAAATTTCTTCTAAGTACTATGTGTTTCTCTTCAAACTACAATCGTTAATCTCAGCAAGTTCTTATTGTGTTTAGGTTCATCATATCAAATAATAAGCTCTATCATAACGGTACAAATTGAAAAAACAGTTTGAATCATATTTATTCTTTTATTTTACGACTAAACATCATAATGTCATTGTATACATTGCTAATAGTAACAATAGAAAACTATATATTATTATACACTAAATTTACCTTGGAGTTGAAATAACTTCAATTCTGTAAAAAAAAATTACCTTAATCATTATAATCTGATAGTTTTTACCGGTTTTATACACGCGTAAAAGTTAATAGTTATTAGTTCAACTTTAGTATAACAATAATTTAATTTATTTTTTGTTAATCTACAAATTAAAATTTTACTTACTAGATAATTCCTATTTAATATCACAGTTTAGATTCCATGAATTTGTTTAGATAATAGATTATCATTACCATAAATTTATATAATTATCTTTGATATGTCATAGTACATACACTATAATTTCATGTTTTCACTCTTTTATACCATCCATAAGTGAGTCTCCCCAGTTATCAATATTTCCATTTTCTAATAAATCTTAACCATATTTACCAGCAGCTAATGCAATTTACTTCATCGTTGATAAAAACTATCCTGAGAAAATTTTTCCTATAATCCCAACGGCTAACAAAAATTTAAACTCTTACTCTATATTATAATTAGCATATAAACTTAATACCTCGACTCAATTACTTACTATTTTTATGATCTCGGACTACTACTGCACATCCACCTGGACCATGAATATTAATATGGGACCCTCGTATTTTAGTTGATATATGTGTAACAGTTTTTTTGCTACCGTTCAGATTTTTTTAATAATTTTGTTCTTACTTTAATTCAGATTTCGAGTCGGAAGATATATTGACCTCTAGTAGTCCTGCTTTCTATAATGCTGAAATACCTTTAAGCGTATCACTAAACTTATTACGTTTTTTTGCAAAATCTTGAACAGCAGCTGTTACTTTATCAAGACAACTACCATCTCCTGCATCATCAGCATGAAGATTTGACTACTATCTAACTTAAAGACATTTTTTACTTTTCGTATCAGCTATCGAAACAAGTTTGACATCTGAATCACTTGACTTTTTACCTTTTTTTCCCAATTTTGTAGCCTTTTTATCCCATAATAATGCTATCTCTTAAGCTCGTTTTTTTTATTCTGCTAAAATTTTTGGATCCTTTAACCATGTTAAAAATTCACTATTATTATCAGCATCATCAACATCTAAATTATCCTAGACTAAGTTTTTTTCAGCAGCCTACAATAATTCATCAGTTTCCGTTTCATCTTACATACCTAGTAATAAACTGACTGCTGCATCATCCCAACACAATGATTTTCTACCTGTTCCTAAATTTTCCCAAAAAATTACTCTAGAAAAAAATCACGAGCGTTACGAATATCTTCTGGTAGTTCATAAATTACATCTAATTTTTCTTCACGATAATCACGAAATTAAAAGTCAGATTCCGAATCCGAACCCGAGTCAAAATCTTATTCAGACTAATATGTTTTTAGATACTTTGTATCATCGTCTGGCTATTCAGTTTTACTCTTCTTCTATTTTATGTCGTCAAGAACATAATCTAATCTATCCATATGTTCATAGTCTGGTCCTAAATTTACTTTGATTACTTCTTTGACTTTATAGTCTGATGTAATAGTAGCATTTTCTTTTCCATCTTTAGATACTAATATTTCTGTTTTACACTCATTTTCAGCTTTTTTTTCGTTTGAAAATGTTTCTAAACAAAAATCTCCTAGATTTGGAACTCTTTATGAAAGCAAAGTTGGATCGTCGAGATGCTTTTTTAACATATCTTAAGTCACTCCATCATCCATAGAATCTTTTCGATACATAATCCAATTGGTTTTATGTAGTCCATTTTCAACAAAATCTTTCTATTTAAGACCATATCCTTCAGGACTTATTGCTTACATATATTCATAAGTTGACTTAAAACCACCGAGAGCAGCTTCTACATCAGTACCACTTTCAAAACTATTTTCTGAATTAGCTTTTAAAAAATCACCTAATTTTTTATAACGAGCTGGTAATTGACCACAAACCTGTACACGGATACTTTTCATATTGGTCGTACGAATAAAACGAGTAGATGCTAATCGTTCAAAATAAACAGTGTCGAAGGCGTTTTATTCTGGTGCAGACAGTAAAATTTCTTAATAAAGTCTTTAAAGAGAATGTTCCTAGCCCATTATACTTTATATACATTCCCACTGTCTCGTAATTCGAAACAAATCTCCATAAAATACAAACATTTTCATTTTCTCATTTTTCAATGGAACTAATTGTGATTCATCAACTACGCAATTATTTAGATTTTAGTAGTTAGCAAATCCATCGTTTCTAGTACCTTATTTTGCTCCATTGGTAACAATAACTTATTTTTTCTTATTATCAGTTTTCTTTTTTCCAGTTAAATAATTTACGCTTACACCATTTGGATTTGAAGAAATAAAAACCTCTAAATCCTATTCTGGAGTAGTATATATCTTAGATTTATCATTGATTAATTTTCTTACACATTTAAGTTTTTTTATATAAAATTATGAGCTTACATAAGCAAAGTGCATACAATCAACACGAAGGTTATCCTCATATAGTTTTTCACCATCTCTAACATATTCTATATTATAAGGCCATCTTTTTAGATGTTCTGTAGACAATGGTGAGATTAATGCATCAGAGGCATCTTAGATATTTTCAAAGTCAATTTCATCCTCACTATCACTAATAATCAAGTCATCTTTTTTACTATTAGATTCTTATTATTTCAAAAGTTTAATAAGTTTCTGAGCTTTTCCAGTTGATATTCCTGCAGCAATCGCTAAATCCTTAAGTGACTTATCTGGATTATCACAACGTAATCGGATAAACTCTTATTCTTCATTACTATGCTAACTAAACTCATTTACTTCTGAAGAAGATCTTTAGAATTTATCTTCTGTGTTACTTTTAGTCGTTTTATTAGTTTTAGCTGGTTGACCAACACTCTTAGTTGCATGAAGATATTTGTAACACTCCTCTGTTATTTTCAAATCGTCCTCATAAACGTATCTAACAATTGGAATGGGGGAGCTAGTTTTATTACGGTCTGTAAAATCTATAATCATTCTAGATTTTGGATTAGTCTAAGGTTACTTTTTCTGTTTTTTATCGTCCCATAATTCAACAGCTTACCCTAAAAGAATTCCTTATAGCATACCATTATCTTTTGAAATATTACATTCCTATAATTCCTCCTCAGATAGCTTATATTAAACAGCAAGCTAATTCAATTCAACTCTTGTTAGTTTAAAGTGCTCTTTGACTTTTTCCTTTTCTAAGCTATCATTTATCTCTTTATTTATCTAAGAACCACATAGTTCAACTTAGACATCATTATCAACACATGCCCATCTACTCAAACCTTCATGAAAAATGTTTGGATGTTTTTTTATATCACGTCGTGCTTTTCGCAATACTGATATAATTTTTAATTCAGAAATTGCAGACTCCTAAGTAAGATATTTTATTGTGCAATCAACTTGATTAGCACATTCACAAAAATTCACAGCATGAATTACAGAAAGATACTAACCAAGATCATTAAGACTTTCGCAATATGGATCTTTGAGATATCTTGATACAAATTCTATTTTCTATTCATTAAGTTCTTACACTTACTTTTGGGATTTTATAGTTTTCTTTTTACAACTAGAGCCAGCATTCTACTATAACTTTAATCTGCCTTAATGAAGCAGATTTGCGATATCAAACTCTGACATAGCTGATAAGTAGTTTAACTTTTCAGATTCAGAATCAGAATTAGATTCAGAATACAATAATAATTATCTTACTTATTAACAATAGATCTTAATAAGTTTAACTATATAATCTGTGTGAATAGTAAATAATTTTTTATACAAATCTTACTTAATCTAATTCACAAACATGATGATTAGTTTTCACAAAAACTCTATTACTCATCAGGCTCATTTAAAATTATGCTTCTGTAACTTAAACTCTACTTTAGACTCTACAGCTTAGACTTAGCCAATAATAAAACATCAGTCAGACTCAGAGTCAGACAGCTAAACTTAAAGCATAAACTTTGTTAGTAACTAAGTATATGATCCTAAATACATCGAATTTTTAATCAGAATGAGAATCAGATTCAAAATCAGATACAGATTCAGAATCTTGTTATAGTTAATTTGATTTAATTTCTCATAAAATTTTCTAAATAAAGTTCATTCAAATAGTGTACATACTGCTTAAGGGAGATAAACAGCATCTATAAGATAAATATTTTACCATCCAACATTTTTTCTTAATAAAATTTGCACATGCTAGAATAAAAGGATTATAAATTTCGGTAAGTAGTTATTAATTTATATGATTATCAACTATATTGTTTAATAGAAAATCAATGTAAGTTATCTTCGATTAATAAAAAAAATGGTGTTATTTAAGATCAAAATTTCTTTATTCATCAGACTTAAAATATCTTTACTCAGCCATCTTCTGGAAAACCACTATTAGCTAGATCTATCTAACCGCCTAAACCTAAACCTCCACTATTTTTTTGTTTTTACTAGCCACCTAATAGTCCACTGATACCACCTATTCCAGCACCAGCACCCATATTTCTACCTGTTCCATACCTTCCAATAGATGCAGAACCTCCAATGTTTGAAAGGTTTCCTTTAACTCCCTTGTTAGTATTCTTTTATAGTGACATAGATTGTAATCCACCAGAGTTACTCACATTCATTCCGCCAAAACCAGGTCCAATGGATATAGGTGGTTATTTTTTCAAACCTTTTGGAGTCTGCGATCGATTCCTCTCATCAGATTAATTTGTCGTCCCCAATGCATCAGAAGTTGTTTTGTTTAAATCAGTAGTTTACTTAGATGAGTCTTACATTTTCATATACCCGCGATTAGAATTAGTTAAATTGCTTGTTGTTTGATTTGAATTAGTCAAAACTCCGCCCGTTGTTGTTAGTTGAGTTTTTTCAGAACCTAGTAATGGCTATTATTATATTCCCCGTTTTGCAGGCGCTTATCCAATAGGTTGCGAAAAACTATCATCGGAACTATAGTTTTCTTCCTCATCTAAACCAAGCGCACCAAAGAGTTTATCTGCGTCTTTTTCTGTAGACTTTTTCATTCCCTAGTTCTCTTCTTCATCTTCAAAGTCCAAATTCAATGCTCCAAACAGCTTGTCAGCATCGACTGATTTTTTACCACTACTCGAAGAAGACGATTAACCTTTCTAACTATTATCTAAATAACTTTTTTCACTTTAACTGCCTTTACTAAGTCGAGATTTTTCATCCGACGTTTCAAGATCAACTGACATAACAGGAACTTAAGCAAGATCACCTGCGACATTTACTGTAGTATTTTACTGTTTTGTAATTTTCACTTTGTTTTTATTATCGGATTAAGACGATACGAATGAGTGAGACTAAGAGAGACAATTTAATACTAAGAATCATAAATCTTAATTTTTAGAACTTAAAAAATGACTATAGACTAAGACTGTAACTTTTTATACATACTAAATACTGAAATAAAATTTATAATTAATGATATATTCATAATAAATCTTGTACCATTCCGCTTCTTTTTTTCTCTGGACTTGGTGAACTATCAAAATTTTCGAAAGCTAACTCATTCATTTACTCAACATTTTATGGACTTGCATAATTTATATCATCATGGTTTTGCATCCTATTACCAATCGTACTACTGCTAGCAACCATTTCTCTAGCCTACTACAATAAATCCTATTATCTTTAAAAACTTTCTTTGGATTAAAACACACCAGTGTCCTATGAGATACCAATTCTTACAGAGTCTTGAAAAGTTCCAGTAGGATGAGAAACATCTTCTAATGATGGTGCATTTAATTCCCTAGAAGATGGTAATGAATTCTCCCGCATAGACCTAGACATTTTCTGAGGAGAAGGAGACACGTCATCAGATAGTTCCGAAATAGATCGGATTTTTTTTTCATTAGATGTGTTGTTTTGTGACTAATAACTTGAATTTTTTTCAGAACTTTATGAGTAATCAAGTGAAGTTCCTTACATCATTTTTCCTGCTGAAGAATTCAAGTTTTACTATATACTTGTAAATGATTAGTCACTCTTTTTTGCAGCGCTACCGTAAATTTTATCACCAAATAGTTTATCACTTGAAGAACTTGAATTTAACTTCGCAGTCTATGGAGTTTATTTCACTTCATTAACATTTAACAAGCTTTTTTCGTCTGCGCTAGCAAATGCACTTTTGTCTGCGATAAAACCTGATGTATCCTCTGGAATACAGACTTTTGCACCAGAACTAATAGAACTATCACTTAATTCGATTCTCTTTGTTGGTACTAAATTCTTATTCAACATAGTCGCTGGTTGGCTATTGCCTAAATTCACAGATAAAGGTTGAGTTTTCAAGTTGGTAGATTTTTGAGCAGTTGATTTTTAACTAGGACCGTCAAACATCTACAATAATTTATTGTCTAGATCACTCCCAGATTTATTTTAGCTAGAATCGTGAGATGTAAAAGTTTTATTACTGGAACTCGATGAGTTTTACATACCCAGACCAGAAAACTCTAAAATTTCTTCATCTTCTATCTTTGAAGCTTCTTTTGATTTGGAAACTGATTCGTCTTTTGATATTGATTTATTCCTACTCTTTGATGATTTTAAACTCTACTCAATTTCAGACGCATTAGCACTTTTTTTAGCTGCCGACACTGTAAACGATGAAGAATCAGAGGACAGTTCTCCAATGGCTTTGTTAACGTCAAGAGGAGAATTTTCCTACTACTAATTAAATTTATCTTCTATATTTTAATTCTAGATATTGAGGCTCATGCTCTATTTCAAGGCTTCTTCAGCTGCAATTTAATTGTTCTAAATTGGCGTCTCTTATTAAGTACCAACATTCACGGGTGTTTCAACTTTGTTGCCGCTGGGTACATCCATTTGACTAAATAAATCGTTCAACGCTTGAGTTGGTGACAAAGGTCGTGGATCATTTTTCTTAGAGTCGTAGTCACCCAATCCAAGATTCAACCCATCCAGCCCATTATCATCATCTAAGTCTTTAGACTGGTTTTCAAAGGAAATCATAGATACAGATTCACCTTTTTTAATAGATGAGACATGAGAGAATGGATTGGAGACCGATGACATCTTTGATTACGATTGAGAATCGGATTAATATTTCTTTGGATGTTGTTAAATCTACTTTCCAGAGTGAAAAGTATCAGATAATGAGGCTGGATTACCATCTTGAAAATTTTTAGAAAAATCAGATATTGATTTCAAAAGTTCTTGAGCCCTAGGATCGTTCGGATTTTACATCAGTATTTAAGCAAGATTCTATGGTTGTTAGTTTTGTTAAGTCTAAACTTCATTTTGCTATTTTTTCTTTTTTGCACTCAACTACATCAGTTCATTTAATTCATCGAATAGTCCTTACGATAAAACTGAATCAGCATTTCTGGCTTACGTTGTTTATCGATTACTCTCTCTTGTAGCCATGATTGTTCCAGTCTATTAATTAGTCTAAATCGTCTAACCAGTGTTAGCCAGTAGATTACTTGATTTTAAAGTATCTAATTTATCGTCATCCAATATTCCGACTGCACCAACAACTTAATTTAACATTCGCATGTCAGATTGCATTTCTAGCTCAAAATTTCTTAATTTCTTATAGGTTTCATAAGCAGCAGAGCCCACTGCTGGTACTTTTTTATCAGTTCCCGTAAGAGGTGCGGATTCTAACTCATAACCTTGTCCTTCTGTCATTGGTAAAGATCTCCCTGTATTGCTCAAACCTCGAGGAGTGTTTTTCTATGGATAAAAATGAATGTTTGCAGTTTCATCTTTACTTCTATGCCTCGATCCCTGTCTATGTTAACCAGGAAAACTTCCCGCAACTGTCTATGCTCGAGATGTCTTTGCTACAAAACGATTTGTAATTTTCTAATGCGTGTCATGTCTTTTGTTATGTATATCTTACACTAATGATTCAAACTTCATGTTCACATTTAAATTACGATTCATATGTTTTGTAGATCGCTTTGTATATCGATTTCCAGATCGACTTCTTGCTCGTGCATTTCCATGACCTCCTGTCTCAGCTCCTTCATAGAATAAAGGATCAACACCTTCATCATGAACAAAATTCATGTGTTCGTCTTCATGATGATCCCCATGGACGTCTGCTTACCAAATATAATTTGATTAGAAAGTTTTCGCATCTAAATGCTTTACATCCGTGTTATGTTTAACATGCACAACACCTCCTTTTCCATGTCCACGACATTTCTTTGTTAGCTTCTAATCCTCTTCTTTAATTTTTCTTTATAAATTTTTGGCAGTCTCCCTGGATAGTACATGAGGATACGACTTTTACGCGGACTCAATAAACTTGTCCCAAGTTTTTACTAGAGCACGTTGCGAACTCATTCCGGCGTTATACATACCTCCACCTGCAGTACGATATGGTATTCCTTTGGTATGTCCATCAATTGCAGAGGTTAGCTCTTCACAAACTTGCATTAACTTGGCATTTCTTTCTTAAGCTCTTTTATTTTCATTCGATAAATTATTTAATCTCGATTCATGTAGTTTATTCAGAAATTCACGTTCTTATTATCGAGCAGATTAACGCATTTTTACTTACTCGGATGTTTTCTTAACTTAAACATCGAGAGCGGTTCGTTGTTCTTCAAGAACAAGAAATCGATCCCCTACATCTAGAAATTCTAAATCTTGAGAATTAGGAATAGAGAGATCCATGATGAGGAAAATAAATAGTAATCTTGAGCCTATAAAGTGATCTTCAAAAACAGTATAAACTTATCTATTCTAAGTCTTAGTCTAAGAATTGATTATTAGATGATATTTAATACTAAGTAATGTTGATTAAAATTTCTAATTGGCATTTTTCTAGAGCTACACAATTAAAAATTTTTTTTTCTAACTAATTTTTATTTTCTCATTCTCATACAAAGAGGAAGAATTATATCCGCTTCCAAATATAAATCTTATTCCTTATCTTCTATTGCTGTTTCTTATCTTTATCACTCTCCAAGGTTTCATCGACAGAAACTGTTACTATTTCATAGACATAAAAATAATTGTATATATTGAACAAATTCAGAAAAAATACTTAATCTTAGATTAGGTGACAGCAATACAATTAGTTAATAAGCTGCATAGTACTTGATTTAATAATCAATAATAGTCACATTTCCAATTACTTAAAACTAAAATCAATACACTATAGTCTTCGGTATATAGAAGTATTCGTGAGCAAACTATTTTAGGGTTTAGGGTTTTTTATATTATGGACATGAAAATACTAAAAATCAAAATTACATCAAAATGATTGCCACTCCATAATTTCAAATTAAAAAAATTTAAAACGTGTGGTACTATTCAGAAAAAAGTTTTATACTATCTTAGGACATATAAGATATGTAATAAAACTTTTTGAAAAACATAATGATAATGTGTTTCTGATTGTCAATAGATCAAGTAACTATAAAGAAGTTATTCAATACAAAAATCCATTAGGTATTCAACTTGGTCCATAAGATGATCAGCAGTAGCTCACGCATATAAAATAAGTCTATTCATTACCATAATAGAGAGTTAGAGGATCAATATATATCGACCCTCAAAACTGAGTCTGTAGTCATAAATGTATTAAAATAAACGAATGCCAACAAGGGACATCTAAAAAAAATTACAAAATTAAACATAATGTTCAATGAGGAAGAATTAACTTAATGTTTACAAATCATAAAATTGACCATCTAAAAAAAAGGGTATTTTTTACCTCCCCAGCCGGGGAGAGTATGAATTTTTACAGTGAACAAAATAGGGTATTTTTTACCTCCCGAGTGACATATATTACTAATTAATTCTTCTACTCACTATAATTACATAATCATTCAAGGTTCTTTGTCTCCAGCTTTTAAAATATACATGAGATCACTAAAAAGACTAAAACCAGTTTCAATTTTACCAGCACCAGGACCTATAATAGTTAAGTCACTTCCCAACATATCAGTTTGAAAATTTAAGGCGTTATTTGCACCTCCAACATTTGCTAATGGATGTGTTTTGATATCTAATTTTTCTGGTTTTACTGCGATAGCTTTAATCTTCTAATTATCATCAAATTCAATCTTTGATGTTAATTTATAACGTTTACCTTCAGCAATAGCACCATCAACCATATCCTTAGTTATTGCTTCAATCCCTTCAAGAAAAATTTCAGAACTTGGAAATGGATCTTTTAAAATCTTTGTTAAAATTATTGCTTTAGCACGTGCATCACCTGAAATTTTAATAATGATATGTAAAAGAAATAATTATTATTAATAAAACATGTAATTACTATCAAACATGTATATTAATCGTATCATACCTCCTCCAATATCAAAACTTGGATTAGCTTCAGCATATCCTAATCTTTATGCTTCTTTTAATGCTGGATCGAAATCCATGCCATTTGCACCTTCCATTTCACTTAATATGTAATTACATGTACCATTTAATATACCAGAAATTTCAGTATAGCTTGCTGCAGGAAGATTTCTCATTAAACTTACAATAGGTGTACCACTCATAATAGCACCTTCAATCATAAATCGACGATCTTTTGCTCGAGCTAATGCATCTAATTCATCATAAGCAAAAACAACTGGACCCTTAGAAAAAATGAAAAATATCTATTGTATTATCAATTTTGGATCTAAGACTATTAGTTACATTTTCATAAATCATAAAAATGATTATGTTATAGCTAAACTATTACCTTATTTGTTGTTATAACATTTTTTCCACTATTCAATGCTGCTTCAACATGACTTATTGCTGGTGTACCATCATCTAAATTGGTAAAGGTTACTTCACATAATGAATCTGCATCAACAGCTGTTCCACAAGTTTATAAACTATCGAAACCATGTTAAACTGAACATCCAGTTGGTCTAAATTCATTCAAACTAAAATCAGGCTATTCTGAAAATTATAAAAGTTCATCAACTGGTAAACCATCAGGACAATAAACAGAACCTTTCATAAAATCAGATACTGCTACAATTCGTACATCAACACCATATCGTTAACATAACATAGGATTTTTTTTCTTAATTATCTCAGCGAAACCCTAAAAAGTTAAAGAAATTAAGTAATTTTTTATATAACAGCTTCTGATATAAAATTATTATATAAATAAGATAATGATTAAATATTATTATAAAATACCTTTCCTACGGTACCCCATCCTAAAAGAGCGACTTTATGAGTCTTAGTAGCAAGTCGAGTGGCAGAATTTTACATTACGCTAGCGGCAGCTGTTGACATAATAATTATCAAATAAGTAATATAAACTATGATAAGTTGTTAAGTATAGTAGACTTAATGTACTTATTGCTACGATTATTTCTTATATACCAGTACAATGATATAAATCGAGTTAAATTTAGCTACTTAATGTATTTGGAAGAAAAAATTAACTTTTATAAAGTTATATTAACTTTATAGACTTACAGACAGAGATTATGAAAAATTAATTTGAACAAATTTTACAATATACTTTTTCTTTTTGATGAGACTACATACAAGTAACAATGTCAATACAATCATTATTATTGTACATTACGTGTTAATTAAGATAATAAATTATTTAAAATTAAGTCTGAGTAATATGTCACCTTTTAGAATGATATTATATCCTATTCTTAGACATCACTACTAATAATTCAATCCCATCTTACTAGTATGTATTCTTCGTCTTCTTCTAAAGTAGCACTGTACTTCCTCTTTTCTAACTCTTACCAAACTTCATAATTTGTAGGATAGCTAAAATCAACACCATATTTCTCATCCTCACGCTTAATTCTTTCTTCTGTTTCAACTCTTATAAAATCATCATATACATATACCAAGTCATTACCTTGAACTGCAGTTTGTCGTATTAGACTAATTAATTCATTGTCTACAAACTCGTACAAGATATCATCTTTAATCTTACGAATTTCTGCATCTTCAGTTAAATTAGTAATAGTACATGATTTTTTATGAATTTTTGTTTAAGGATAGAGTTTAGATTTAGCTTAATCATCTTTAAACGTTAAAGCTATATCTAAATTTTCTAAAGCCATAATTACCTTACTAGTACTACCAAGTCTTACTTATGTTAAAAAAGAGCAATTCAGCTAGTCATGCAAATAAGTATTACATCTTTTTAGATCGTTGATATCCAATGAGGCATCTATACTCTCATCTAATAAATCTTTTAAAGCCTAAGTCATCCATTTTGTACTGGTGATATATAATGATGAATATTTAGTCTCTGGTATACGGTGAGCAAATACTTAGACCTGTAAATTTCATTTGCCATGATAACCTGCATAAAAACCTGCTATCTTAAATAAGAATATCGACTTTTTGCTACCACGGGCCTAATATGTCTCTCTTCCAATTAATTAACTATTAATTCTTCTGATTCTTCCCTACATTAATTTTACTATGCTCGCATTATAGCTTTATTCCAAATCTCTGGTTATAAACTTTCAGCTACGCCGATATATGGCATTATTTTCATCTAAACCAAGTCACGAGGAGGAGTAATAGCTTTATCCGGTAACTAGCCGCTAGCTAGAGTATTGGCTTCAGAATCAGACTTAGAGTCAGACTTCAGATTACTAGGATTATCATCGGAGTTCCTGCCCACTTTAACCGTAGAAAGGGGTGCAATAATGAGTGCACACCATTTAGCTGTTACATATTATGTTTTCACTTTCATCGCATCCTTTGTAAAATCCTAAACAGTAGCCCTTAATCTTTTTAGATTTGCTTCAGAATCTGTTATCTTGACATAATTGCCATGACTGTCGTTTACTGCTATTTCTAATTCTTCTAATGGTATCTTTTCCTTATCTTTGTCATAATCTGCTAGGCGGAGGTTCTTGAGGACATCTGACCAAAACGAATCAACATAGTGTTTGGAAAACATGGAAGCAAACGTGACGCAGGTATTAAATTGATCTTATGATAATTCGATATGTAGAAATTTCAGTGTTTAGCAATTGACTATTAAAACGATAGAATACTAGATTTTAATCAATTAGACCAGATTAGTATAAACTTATTTACCTAATAAATGTTGAAATTGACACTGTGACTGATACACGTCCGACTCGGACTCCGAGTCCGACAGTGAGTATTATTATAAATGAAACTGAACTACAATAGTATGACTACATTTAAAAAAAATCAAGGGGAATATCAAGACAGTGACTTTGAACTTAGTGACTCTATTTAAAATTTAAGTCAAAAAAATAAAATTATCAGATTCACAAATTAAATGAAATTACAGTAACAGTTACAGTTACTAATATTTCATAGATATGCATGCGCTTAGCGTCAACAAAATTTTAAAGACCATAATATATGATAATCATATATAATCGAGATTCGAAACAGTTACAGTCAAGAAAATCAAATCATCGCTTAAATCTGACAACCTCGTTATATCATCTATCATCAATTTGGAGACTTCATCAACGAACTCTTTGAATGTTTGAGTATCGGTAATTTTGGAGATTTCTAACTAGGTGAACAAAGAGATTCCAACAATTAATTCTAGTCTGTAAATGTCACCTTCTCGGAACTTTTACTACTTACAGTGGCAACATTTACAACGTTGTTTTTATTATCCTATTAGTCTAAATTATGACAAACACTAGTATCAGTCGCTTTAGAACCTGAGCTACTGCTTTGAGTTAGATTATAGTATTCACATGTACTAACTTTACTTTAAATCGGTGTTCCTAACGTTGGTCCAGGTGCAGTTAATACGGGTGGAGGAATGGTGAGTGATAATTCAATAGGGCCTTTTCTTAAAGTTTCTTTTGACTAAGCTGCGCCTTTCCCCTTATCCTTACCTTAAGATTTACTCCACCATCGATTTTCATGTGACTCTTCTTAGTCTTCTGTAGAATCATCTTAGACTTCTTATAGGTTTTAGTTCTATTCTTATTTTTTTTTCAAATTGATTTTAGCTTTCAGACCTTTCTTGTTATTCTTAGCTTTTTCAGCTTTGACACCCTTCCAAAAAATTGCATTTGCATACTGTTAAACTTAAACAGGATCAGTAATTCCTTTACTTTTTGCTAATTATTTACAATGCTTATAAGCCTTCTAACCAGATTTAGTTTGTTTGTGTGAGTACAGCGAAGGGTTTGGAATTGAATTGAAAGTTAAGTTCAGTTTTTAAGTCTTTACAACTTTTTAATCTTATACATCTGACCTACTTGATAGAGATAAATCAGTAAGAGTTAAATCGTCATTGCTTTTTTCTCCAAACTTAGATTTACCAAAATCTTTCTTATTTAGCTTAAACCCTTTTTTCTTTCCGTCTTAATTAAATAGAGGTATTCTAGTTCCTTTGACTAATTTATACCCTTTTATCGTACCATCTAATCCATACATTGGTATTCGATTTACACTTAGATTTTCATTCTGATCTTTTTTCAATGGAAATTTACTTTCTTTTATTCCAGTAGATTTTGGTTACTACGTTTACTCTAACGACTCTCTTAAATTATTTATTGTAACAGGTTTCATTTGAGAATTCGATCATGTTTAGTTTCTAGATTTTCGTTACTCTACTTTACATATTACTTCATCTATACCTGATGTAACTCTGTCCTCATCGTCCTTCATGTTTTCTTCTTCTGTAACATCTGTACCTTCATCTTCGACTTAGTCAAGAGCTACTGACGCAATATCATTATTTAAGTAATCTTTTGCATAATCTCGAACGCTTATTCTTCCTCCGGTTTGTAACTTTATGTCATCTTATCGTAAAATCCTTGAGTGAACTGTATTATTCGTTTTCATGCTATAATTAGAATGCTTATCTTCTAAGTTAATCTCAGAAATAGCTGGAGAATCAGATTTAGAACTAGTATTAAATGGATCCATGTTAGACTCTTCAAGTTACGATGGATAGTCGATGGTAGTGTTATTTTCCGGCATTTTAATCTTTTACAAAATTATCAATAATTATTGCTAACAAAGAAAAGTTTAAAACTTAGTTTTTTTAAAAAAAAAATTATACTACTAAGATGATAATTTCGTTACCGTAACCGTATTTTTTTCATAGTATATATGTTTAAATTTTATGTAGATAATTAAACAGACTTGTATACTAGCTAATCTCTATATTGAAAAATTACTAAACTAGAACTGTACCTTAAATAATCTCATAAATAATCTAAAGTCTAATATAAAAAAAAAAATGAAACTGAACACCATTAAATGGTATGAAAGCTAAAATCATGATATTAGTGGTAAAACTTAAGCTGTTATATAGCTTAATTATTTAGGATTATCAGATTCATTTTCTATAATAGAAAAAAAATTAAAATAATCTATAATAATACATCAGATTCAGAGTCAGAATCAGATTCAGAGTAAGTCAGATTTCTATGTCAAGTTTTTTCCATCTTCGTACTTTCTATTTCAAGTGGTTCAAAGGATCTAGAGTTTTTATTAATCAGATCAACTGTTATAACTTAGTTCATACTGACATCACTCATATCACCAAGCTCATCTCCGATAATATTTCCATCAGTATCTTTACTGTTATTGCTATTGCTACTAGCACTGCTAGAGTCCACGTGTTCAAAAATATTTGTTGGCTTAGAGCTTGAAGTTGTAATATTTTTCCCCTAAGCCTAATTACTCTATAATACTTATTCTTTGACTTTATCTAGATCGATATTTTTGGTTTCTTCAAACTCTTCATTAACATTGCCACCTATTTGGATGTAACACTCCGGAGCAGAAGTTAGGTTAACCAATTTATTCTAAGGTTTCTATTTAGCTCTTTGAAAATTTGTGGACGATTGTTGTGATGATCTAGTAGACGACGCACCCGTACTGACAGAACTATCTGTTTCTTTCAGATTTTGATTTGGATTAGGCTGAACAGGAGCAGAAAAAACATTCAAAAAATTGTTTCCTATATTTGAGAACCAAGCACCTAAGTCGTTTACATCATTACTTCGACAAGTTCGATTGCTATTTTTACTTGAGTTACTACCAGTATCATCGACCACTATTTCATTAACAATTGATCCTACGCCTTCTCCAATTGATTTAACGCTATCTCGTGTCCATGACTTTGCTTTTTTCAAATTATCATTAGAATCTACCCATTCATTCACTTTAGCTAATCCCTCATTAATCTAACTGCTTAAAACTTTTGTATCGCGTCGCACTTTTCTATAGACATCTTCTAAATTTGATCCTATATGGGACAATTTACAGAGCCAAGCAGGTAAGGCCTCTGGAGGTAAGCCTAGTTCTTCAACAAATACCTAACAAAACGTTGTACAATTTTTTCGAAGGATTTCATAATCACGACCTGGCCAAGCTGGTTCTAGTCGTTTTATCAAAGCATTTACTGCATGAGGATCAAGTTTAGTCTTACCAATAAAAATACCTTCTTTATAAGTATGTTCAGGACACGCCGTTGGATAATTCCAAAATATGCCAGTACCCTGGAAAAAATTAGATAATTTGTTTTTTTTTAAAAAAAAAACATAACTCCACCACTAGTAATATAAAGTTTATCAAAATTAAATTCACATATATTTTAATAATACTTAATCTGAGTAACCGAATGAATATTCTCGTCCATGTACTTCTATGGCTCCGTGAAATGCTCCTGATTTGCCTGCGCCTGGTATTTTCATTAAGTATTCATTTACCTACTTCACTCTTTCATCATTTGTTATATCATATACATGCAATATCACAGGATATTCTTTGTCACTACCAAATGCAAAATTCATATCGGGTATAAGAGTTGATATTGACTAGGAAGCGGAATTTGCAACAGAAGTAAAAGATGATGAATTCATTTTTGAATCACTAGTTTTTGAAAATCTTTTGTCTACACAATGTTTTAAAAAAAAACTTTAACTTTTTTTTACAAATTATAAGTTACACTTTCTAAAACAAAATTAAATCTACGCATATAGCGGACAATGGTAATCATACTATTACATCATAGAAAAACAATAAACTACAAAATTCAATATTAGTAATAATGTTCTTAATGCTTAATAATAATTTACATATTTTATGCATGAACAAAACCTGACATACTATTTATCTCTAAAAACTAAGAATCAGTTTCACTCATGAAAATCACAAGACATTATTAAACTTAATAAGTTAAATATTTCAGATTGATGTACACGCTCATCATGATCATGACTAAGAAATAGGTGCTATATCAAAATAAATTTGGAACATCTAAGTCTCGATTTAATAATTCAAACATTATAATTTTTTCTAAAAAATATAAGTACACTGTGACTGTACTTGAATATTTTGCAAACTCGACAACGATTCTATGAAAAATTTAGAACCTAAATAATACGATAGCAAATTTTAGCTACGCAATGTTTTTAAACAAAAAGTATTTATCTCTAGTTGTTCATTTGATATAAATTAGTTAACCCCAAAATTGTATAAACAGCATTCTAGTTTAAATAATAGTATACGTAAAAAAGTACAATTTATGATAGGAATTTTAATCATGATATTTGATACAATAGTTCTACAGCATACTGTATTAAAAGACTAATAATCATTAATATAGTAAAATAATCTTATTTAATCATCAGATGTGTTAAAAAAATCAGAGTAGTAATCAGAATCAGATTCAGAATCAGACTGAGAATTTTCATCGTCCTGTAAATGGACCAATTTTAGTACCTCTACTACTATTGGGACACTTTCCTCTAGATTTATTTTTTGAACTAGTACTTGAACTTGTTCTGCATGCTTACATACTTTACTCGCCAGCATTTTTATTCAAACTTCGGCAATACATTTCTTCAAGCTCATTTACTTAACTAGCTAGTCTCTTTAACCTAGACAGTTCACTTTCTAAGTTTTTTGCTTTTTCGTTAAACGATTTTTACATTATAATCTTTTCTTTTTTTGACTATGTTATTGATGCCGCCTATGCAGATAGCTCATGAGCCTAGTTTTTTACCAACTCTTGGAGTTTAATTATCTCATCACGATAGGAATCTTCAATAGAGCGTTTTTCATCCAGTAACTTTGTTAAAGCTTTTTTGCGTTCATCTTACAATAATTTAGTGCCTTCTTCAGCGATCAATGCCTTTTCTTTATACTCTTATAGTTCATGCTCAAATTTCGATCTTTCCTATTTCAGCTATAAGTCTAAATTCTAATTCACCGCTTGTGTTTCTCTTAATTCAGATTTCAACTCAGAAAGTTGATTTGTTAATGAGCTCTTATCTTTCTTCAATTCATCAATAGATCTATTGGCTACCCGATAGTGTGAAGAGCTTGATCGCATATGAGCATCTGCTTCTGTCATTTAGGATTATAACCTCTATACAACTCCACGTAGAGATGAATTCACCTCATGTAGTGCATTCGTTTACTCAGCCATAGGCAATAATTCGTCAACTTGATCTTTCAACTTACTCTCTTAATCGAATTTTTCTTATTTCAGCATTTAAATCTATTACTCAGCTTCGGATTTGAATTGCTCAAACTACATCTAAATAACTTCTTTGTCTTTTATTTACTCAGCACTATCTTTCTAATACTCTGATAATAACTTAGTGAAATTATTTTCTGTATCTTTCAGTGTCTTTTCATTCTCACTCCTACAGTCTTCCAGTTCACAATTCGCTCTTTCTAATTCATCTTCTAGTTTTTCAATCTGTTACTCTGATCTCTATAAGTCTTCCATTCTCTATTGCATCTATGCTTCATACTCATCTTGCATTTACTACCAACTTTTATCCTATTATTTTTTCAACTAGAAAAACTCATTTTGGAAAGATTCTTTCTCTCTCTGTTCTTTTTCTATTTATCTTAATGCATTTGTATGCTCATCTCTTAACTTAGCCACTTCATCTTATTCCTATTCTAGCTCAGTTTATAAATCTACGATCTTAGATTCTTTTTTCTCTAGTGCAGAATTCCTTCGAAGAGTTTCATTTTCCTATTCTCTAGAATAAGAAACTAGTCTTCTATTGTCATCCTCTAGCTTTACAACATCTTTTTCACATTGTTTGAGTAAATCAGATGCGGCCTTATACTCTCTAACTTTTTTCTCTAGCTCAAGAACCTCCTTACCCTTCTTCGTTTCATTTTGCTAGAATTTATCCATTTTTTAGTTCAACTCTTTACATTAAGACCGCCAAAATTCAACTTCTTTTGACATCTCCTGCTAATCTTATATACTTGAATTTCTCATATCGGAAATTTGAGTCTCTCTGTCTTCCATGTTTTTCAGAAGGGTTTTAAGTTCAGCTTCAAGAGCAGCAGCTCGTCGTTCAGCTGTTGTCTTTTATTAAGAAAGTTAATGTAAACTTTCTTTTAAAATGCTTGCTTCTGTTTATTTCAGTTAAAGAACTTTCGGATTTAGTGAGGTAGATTAGTATTGATTAGATGGAGGAAGACCAATATTTAGAGTTGTGTTGTTTGATAATTAGGAGGCATTAGACTATCGTGTTAATTACTAATGGCTATAAGGATATTGTTAATTCTATCTTTATTTTGGAGGCGTGTAATCAATGGCAAATGGATTTTTTGTAGTAGTTAATGTAGGTGAAACTGAAAGCGTCGGTGAACTTGTATTTTTATTAATCACTTATTTTTAACCACCAAGTATTATTTTACCAGCAGAAGCTGATCTTTTAAAATTTACTCCATATATGTCTGACATTGTTTATTAAATTGCAGTGACTGGCGAGATTTACAGATTTGGAATAGATGTTTTTTAATTTATGTTAGGACTAAGCTTTTTATGTTCTGTTGCTGAAGAAATTTCCATATCTATATCAGCTAAGTCCTCATAGGAATCGCCAGTACCACAACGATCTTTCGTAGACTATTCTATTGCAGTTAGCAATTCTGTCTCGCGTGAACTTTATAGTGATGTTTAATTTGCAGAACTTGCATTTGATTATTAACTAGGTGAGTGTAATGGTAATTACTGATTCTATCCAACTCGACTTGGTCCCGATCTACAGCGAAGAGGTCTAAAAGCTTATTGAGTTAGACTGTTTAAGTTAGTTTATTAAAACTATTAACTCATTGGTCTGCTTGTATTGGGAGGACTTGGTCTTGTCATCTAAACACATTTTTATATAGGTGTTCTTGGTTTTAGTTCATTCTATCCGAATTTACAAGCTTTTTATATCTACATCTAAAAACTCTAGTCCTCAGTCCCTAATTGCTCTCTCAGTGAGTTCAAAGTGCTTGCAAACAAATTTCCACTTCTGCTCCTCATGAACTCAACACCCTGCTTAGGCAATTCCATTCCATAATCACCATTTTCAACGCTGTCATAAATTTCTGGTGATGTCGGCAGTTCTGCACGGTCCAATTCACTTGCTAAGCGTTTCTCTGCAGCGTCGGCTAAACGTTTAGCTTGTTTAGCCATGATATCCAGCCCATTCATCCCAGTATTAAATGAAGTCGTTGAGTCTGAATCTGACGCACAGAAAGATGGCGTGTTTCGCACGTTATTGGGAATAATCCCCATCTCAATATCGTAATCACCCATGGTATCTTTAACTTCAGATCCTGAAACTGAATTTGACTAACTTCCCGAATGTCTTTCTACTTTTTCCTATATTGGAACTAGATCAAATTACGGTGTCCCTGAGTTCAATTGTTAAGTCTATTCAGTATTGGGAGCTGTAGTTTCAGGCGTTGTATGTTCACGAATATAAACTTTAGACTATGATACAGGTCCAGGAGTGGAATGACTTCTAATAGCACTTGGATTCAAAAAAATCTAGTTATTTTACAAATTTGAAATATGATATTGTGATGTCTTTGGTACTCCAACAAATCTTCTTTAAACACTATGACCTTGCTGTTGTGTATTTGGAATAACAGGTTAGAAAGTTAATGTGTTATTTGGGCTAACTGGACCAAAGATAGGAATCCCACTGTTCGTTGAGCTAACGGATGAATTCAGAGTTGGGGACTATTAGGATGAATCTAAAATATTTTTCTAACAAGGTGGTAAGCTACTTGCACCAGCTCTGCTCAGTGGTTATGGTCGTTTTGGTGGTGATATATGCTATGGTCTTTCTATTCCGTTAGTTAAATTACTTGGTGCTTAGTTTACAAATCTAAATTGATTCTAAGCTCCAGCACTTTATGCAGCGGCACTTCCACTCGGCGGAGTTATGGTTGGAATTGTGAGACAACTATTATCTGAAGAGTTTGTTGTGAACTTTGAAACAGCAGTACGACAAGAACCTATCTCTGAATCCTCAACTACTGCAATCGAAAAGCTATCAGGATTTGGAAGTTTGTTTTCTAAAGAGTTTACCGAATTACACCGTGTATCAGGTAAGGTGCTCAATACTGAACTTGCTAGAGAATCGGTCCGTGGTGGAGGTGATGGAATTGGCGTAGAACTTCTAGAAAGTGCAGCTCCACTGAGAGAATCATTAAATCAAATTTCAAAAGTTTAAAGTAATAGAATGTAAATATGCAATCTGAATGATTTTGACTATGGTACTAAAGTTACTACATTATTTTACTAAAATCAAAATCAAATTTCAAAAGTAAAAAATACGGTGAATGTGCAACAATACAAATTTTCGGATATGTTTATCCTTATTAAGCACACTATATAGCACTTAAATTTTAGCCGCTTGATAAAGGTATCCAAATTCTATTTGGATTTTAGAAATCGCAATCTATCTAATCAAATTAAATCAAAACAGGTTCCAAATCGTTAACTTCCAGTACTAACGGAAACTACTACTACTCTACAGGTCCAATATTCGCTGATGGAAATGAAGTGATATCAAACTAACAACCAGGGTCGACGGTAGATTTCAATCTAGCAAAAGGAGCAGAATCATGGTTATCCACCAAAACTGGTCTACATAAAGTAAGTAACATTTTAAATCATGTGTTTAAATTTTATAGTAGAGAAACAAATTCTAAACATATACAATAATCATTATCATAAAAAAAATCTTAATTCCATTATTGCACTTTCAACTGACAGTAAGCTCTTGCTCTTTTAAGACTCCCTCTTGAAATCCTTATCAAAAATCATTATACTTATATATAAACCATAATCTTAATCTAATTCATAATCTAATTCTGATTCTGGGTCTCAGTTGACTATACAGAGTATAACAAAAACTATATTTGATCTAAATTTGATTACAAATAATACTAAGTAATAGTAAATTACCTAGTAAGTTTAACTATCATTTTTATTCCAATAGTTATATAGGCTTAGCCTACTTTTAAAATTATTTTCTAAGCTATTTTGATTTGATATGAAAAGACTTAGAAATTTGTTTTTCAGAATCAAACTCATTTTCATGTTTCATCTGAAATTTCTGAAAAAGAAATTCCACATATTTTTTCTAACTCTTCGTCTGCTATATCTAAATCACCTATCAGTTTACTTATACCGAACCCTTATCTTTCATCTGCTAATACTCCTTCATAATGTTCCCTTATAGGAATCTATAGAAAAAGGGTATTTTTTACCTCCGCAGCCGGGGAGACCGTGAATTTTTACAGTGAAAAAAAAGGGTATTTTTTACGATCCAGTGTCCACTTACTTCAAAACTTGCAATCCCAATAGCAGTAGGATCTTCAGACTAAGGAGAATAAAAATCACGAGCAGCTACTGCCACACATAACTCATACTCTTATAATTAGTTTTAAATGTTTGAATTTGAATTTGATTCTGATTCTGAATCTGAAGTTGATTCACTTGTTTAATTATTAATATATTCGTTTATAGGTCTGGCATATATATTTATATTATGTGCTATATTGGCTGATTATAGTTTAAACAGAAATTTAGTATAAATTGCATGGGATAGACAAGCATACAGAAGCAAATACTTATATTAAGATTCTTAAACTGCTTAAGGATTTTCGTCTATGACTTTCGCTCTAAATTCTATGATGGAATTCAATATCCAACTAGCTTATGGTGCTCGATAAGCTTCGATAACAATTTTCAACTTACTATCAAATTCTTATCTTATATTCTATCGTTCTAAAAATTCTTTGCTTGTTTCTTCATTACTTATTTCTTTTGTAGCATCTATAATTTTATCAAGAACTTTTTTTATGTCATCGCTTTCATACACAAACTAGTCCTCACTATTCAACATACCTTAATTTTTGATATCATAACTTTAATCATTAACAATTTTCATTTTCACTCTCTTTTTGTCAATTTCATTATAAGGTAGATCCCATGGATAGCCAAATATCTACCAGTGATTATGATTAACACTTGCACCAGCCCCCATAGCATTGAATGAACAGCGGATCTGCTTGGAGTTTAAGTTAAAATGATTAGACATTTTTATACCTTGATCTTTATTCAAATTTCCATACTAATTACCAACATTCCCTAAATGTACAAATAATAATGCAAGAAATAAAGTATCCAAAGTAGCGTATTGTTCTCTCTCTCCTGGTGGCACCAATATAGTATGAAGAGGGGCAATTGGATGAAGATTACTTAATAATTTCATTGAATTTTTTGAGAGTTAATCGGGCTTAGTTGGTTAGAAAATGTTTTTAGATTATGTTATTCCTAAAAAATCCTAAATAAGACCCATAGCACCATCAACCCATTCAATTAGAAGTTCTTTAAATGGATCACGGACGTTTAAAAAAGACCAGTCTTTTTTCTTTTCGCCATCCACTTCACGTATACGCGGTTAAAATACTGTTACTACTGGTCTGTTTACAACCCTCTTACCAGCTCTATCTAGTGTTAACTATAGGACTTAAGGACACTCCATATTTGTTAGAGCTTGATTATGACTTTAAGTCCGATCTTTAGTACTTTGTTTTGGTTTAACCTTTATCCTTCTAACTTCGTGATCAAGTCCCCCTTCTGATTAAGGACGACAAAAATGACTCTCATCAAATTTATTTGATCGAGTAGAAAAAGATTAATCCGGCACATAAGGTTTTAGATTACGATATTTGTATATCGAAATAAGTCTTTCATATAATGATATTTCATTATAACCATCTGAAACATTTTATGGTATAGTTGGGTAAAAAATACAAATATTACTTGTCATTTTTGAAATCAAAGTTAAAGTAGTAATAATTTGAAATAATTACTTCTAAACCATCTAGATCTCGAGTATAGATAAAAAAAAATATCTATCCAATTAAATGATTTTAGAGTCTCAATCAAGCTCAGACTCTTTAGTCATCTAATATAGTCATGTCACAGAATCATTATCAGATTCAGAATCAGAGTCAGACTCATACTTAAAAAGCTAAATGGATATAAACTTACAGTATATAGTTGACAATAGCAGTGACTACAAAAAAATAGAAGTGTAGTCTTAGAAAAAAGAACAATTTAAAGTTTAGGTTAAAATTTGATTATAACCTGCCTTGACTTACATCATTGTAATTTGTTTTAACTTAGACTATCCAGTTGATATTAATTTTTTGATTCAAAGACTGTATATATAATCATTCTACATAATCTTAGAATTTCACGTAACACAATGTGTGATGTAAAATATTTTCCTCATCGATATATCCATGATAAATAATAATATCAAATCGATAATTTTTTTCGATCCACATATTAACCAGAATATCACATACTAGCTAAAAACATATATTAATAATGTAATTGGATCAAAATCTGATTTTAGCAACTCTAGTAGCAGCTACTAAAACAGCAACTGGTATGGCACTACCTCCTAATAAACCGACTGAACTACTTATTTTTGAAAAATATCCAGGTTCCTCTGGTTTTTATAAATTAGCAGTTTTATGTAAAGCTTCTAAATGATGATTACATTTTTTCAGATCTCCATAATCTGACATACATTCAATGGAATCTACTAGCTAAAGAATTTAGAAAAATACTTAATCTAAAATATAAATTATATAAATCAAAATCGTATACTAAATATTAAGATAATAATTTATTGAACAAATATTGAAAAATTGAATTTCAATTAATATAGTAGTGTATTACTTCTTTCTTCAACACTTTTTCTGCTGGGTTTTGAGGTGTTACATGCATGTCTGGAGGTAAACTTTTCCAACATTATTCAGCAGTAGCTCCAGGTTAACCTCGACACATAGTATAAGCACGATTATAATGGGCTTAATCAAATCTCATTTTATGAATAGCACCATGATCGGCAGGTGCTAAACTGCCATAAGGCTTTTAAATAAGATTACCGTATTATGAAGGAGGAACGGTTTCCATGGTTCAGGAAAAGTTTAATCTAAATTATAAATAGTAGTATAGACTAGTTAAAGATTAATAAAATATAGATTTAAATAATAAGCTAGATATTAGATATATTTCAGAAAGAAAAATCAATTAATTTGCATATCTTCTCATTTCAATTTTCATTATTAAATTAACTTCAATCAAATTAATTCGTATACATAATATATAAAAATTGAATACAGTATTACACTCACTGTAACTAAAAAAGGTTCCCTCACAATTTTCTTCAGAACAAATATAACATTTTATTAAACTCATATATATTTTAACTATAGCGATATATTGTGACTATCATTATCACTGTCAAATTACAATTATAAGCTAGTCAAAAAGGTGATTTCATATAATTTACAAGCATGCTATTTAGCATCCAATGGCTGTAACTGTTATATATTAATATTATGGGAAAAAAGTGATACTTTTATAAGTAACCTAGGGAATAAGCTTTATTTGTTAAAATCAAAAGTCGTAAGGATCAAATTTAATGTCACAATAGTCTTCATGAATTCATGTTCTATAATCAAACTTAAAATAATAATTATTATGGGGATATGTTTTATAAAATACAGTTTATAACCAAATAATATGTTATATAAGTCTCAATTATCAATCGATATAAGAACCACTAAGGTTTTTAAAATCTCGATCTTTATTGAAACAAATATAATTTATTCTACACAATCTGAATCATTAGCTCAATAACTAACATATTCTACACAATCTGAATCTTTAGCTCAATAACTAACATTATATATTATATACACTAAGTTACACTGTTAATAAACATTAAATTTAGTCATATACTTTTCTATACTTTTTTGCATAATATGAATAGGAATAGTAAAATCATTTAGAAAAAAAGCGATCTCCTGTACTTTCTCTAGGTTTTTTTTCCATACTTTGTTTAGCAAATCTGAAAAAAAAAAAATGTTTTACTCCCGCCGGATAAGTTTATCAAACTCTGTCGGTTTCTGATGACAATGTCAATGTAATTAGTATTATTATATAAATCTAATACTATAATCTCTACATAAGCTCATCTCGTTCTTTCATTAAATGTTTTTATTCCAATTCGATTTCTAACTGACGATTAAATTCTCTTGTTGCATCTACTAAAGCACGTTCTTCTGCCTTTTTTTCTATCTTTATAGCTTTCTCGATTTGATGCTGAAAAAAAAATATTTTTAAAAAATTTGTTTATGTAACAGTCTCCCCCCGAATTACAAAGACTTTTAATGTATCAATATACTATTACTTAGTAAATAATTATTAATGCTATAGTTAAAGTTTCAACTTTACTAACAGTTACAGTTATAAAATTGTTAAGTGTTAAAATGATAGACCTAAAACTTGAACCATTCATAAAATATTTAAACTTTTGATGAAAAATAGTAAATACTCTTTCTTCTGCTTCTCTCGTTTATTATAAAAATTCATCTTTTTCTTGCTATTATAGTTTTTCCTTCCATTCTGAATTTTCTTTTGTTTTCGAATAAGTTTCAACGAAATCTGAAATATTTTTTTTTTGAGAAATATAGTTATAATAATAATAATTTAATAATCATTAATGACAGTGATAATAATATCATTTATGATCTAAATAGATTTTAAATTCAATTTCGTCATCGTTCACTTAGTATATATTACGATTGTGATCCTGCATCCTTGCCATTTTCTTTCTTTCTCTTTTGAAACCTATGAATTCTTTAAAAAAAGGGTATTTTTTACCTCCCCAATCGGGAAGAGTATGAATTTTTATAGGAGAAAAAATAGGGTATTTTTTACCTTTATTCTCCTCTAAATACCTTCTTTTGGTTTCTTCTTCTCTCTACTTTTCAAGCTCCTTTAATCCCTTCTATTGATCAGTCCTCCATCCTTAAATATCATCATTGGCTTATTTTAAACACCTATTTTTTTCTTTACTTTCTTATCTTTTTAAATCCCAATTCGCCCGACTCTCAAGACTTTTTAATTCTCGAACTTCTCTTTTCATTTACTCAATATTAACAGTTAAGTCATCCGAGCCTTTCAGAGCGACTCTACGAGCTTCTGAACTAAGATCGGGTTTAAAAGTTTTTCCATAAGTATTAGGCTCCATAAAATTATTTTATTTTTAACTTTATGACAGCGGATTTGACTTAGGCGTTTTATATTGGGTAGGTGAAGTTTTATTTTTTATATTGGATGGACCAGACATTGGTCGTCGCGTAGGATAATTAGTTGATTATACTGGTTTATTCAATGAATTTTTTGGTGGTTATCGATATGAATGAGAGCTAGCTTTTTTAGGATCATCAAGATTAGATGTTTTATATTAAAGATTAGATTTATCTAAACATTAGAGATTCAATATTTTTTATATAGTAGATCCCTTTTAAGCCCCAGCGAACCGGTGGAAATTTTTTCTTTACTAAACTAGTTTCAAATCGTATATTCAATACCAGGTTATTTCGGAATTTTAGGACTTGGTATATTTGTCCTTTATACTGATGTTCGTTTTTTTAATTAATGATATTAAAAAGCAGCTTAAGCCCAATCCCATAACAAACCAGCAACAGGATGTGACTAAAATTTTAATAAAATTCCTACCTATTTATAATACTTTCCCTTGGGCCTTTTAGACCAAACCCATCCTGGCAGAGTACTCTAAAATTTTTTACTTCTTCTCGAGGTCTATTGATTTTTTACTACACAAATGATGAAACGCCACTTGCACATGATTCTGATATTCTTCCTGAATCAACTGCATAAGGAAATCGTCTTAATGCATTTATAAAATGACCAGGTTTAGACATGGCTCTTTATACATAATTCCAACCACATGATTTTAAATCATGTGATGAATCAGGATTAATTGACGAATCAACTTCAAGTATTAGAGCCACTATTGCATCAAGAAGTTTTTCAACAGATTAATTCACCTTGAAAAAATTTTAACCGGTTCACGAAGACTTTATTTTAATAAAGTGTATTACTATACTATACTATAATTATAAATTATAATATAAAATAAAAATTTTAAAAAATTATTTAATCTAAATTAAATTTAGTATTACTCGATCATTTGCTTTGAATTCCATTAATTACTTGACACTTAGTCTCTCTAAAGGTTATGAGAGTGCATCATAAGCCTACCTTCGCAAAGCTTTTAATTATTCTGCTTCTTATAATGTTGATGTTGATGGTCGATCATTTGATTACATCGGATTTGTAGGCTAAGTTATAACTGTAGGCTATAAAGCCATAGTCGCCATGTTTTATAGAAGTAATAAACGTTTTTACAATTTTCGCAAACTATAATGATTATATCAACTTTCAATTCAGAAGTTTATAGATCACATACTAGTTTTTAGATTATAAAAGCAACTGTATAATATAATCACAATCAAGGGTAACCGTAATACATATAGAACTATAGGTATTACGGTTACCCTTGAATATATATAGAATTATTCGTAAAAAATTAAAAACAAAACACGTACAGTTTTAGTCTAAGCTTCTCATAAAACACTCTTACTTACTTTAATAAATATAAAGTATAAATACAAGCCGAACCACTCTTCATCAGTAGTTGCAACTAGGCAGTATCTAAAAATCTCTAGAACAATGTCAATTAAAATCCAAAGATTAATATAAGAAGATATACAAATTCAACATTTATTCAAAAGTTTACATTTAGTATTAGCTGATACCTAATCTTAGATTTATATAGAATAAAGTATGTTTATGTATTTGTGACTATAGGTCTATGGAATAAACATATCATCAAATCACAAAAATCTAGAATTGTTTCATGAAAATTTGATTTATATGAAATTATGTCACGTAGTAAAATTTTCTTTTTCAACTACAAAAATGTTACTTTACCAAAACTACAATACCTTATTTAAACGAAATCAATAACTTCATCATAGTTCATCTTTCCCTATTTTACTCTTGGCTTCACTACCTAAGTCAGATACAGATTCAGGCAACCAATCCAGAGCCAAATTCTTTTTCTTTTTAGTTTTTTCTACAAGCATTTCTCTACAAGCTGTCCAAGCTTCTGTACTACATTTTGTTTTCTCAATTTTTATTAGCTTACTTATCTTTCCCCCACTTGATAAAATCTTTGCACATGTAGTCAATACATTCATTAATGGACTTAAATACTAAGAATCTTCAACTTACTTCATTTGAGATTCTATCCACTTATAAGATCCTTCATCAAGCTTATCGGTTTTGATTTCTTATGCTTTTAGTTTAGAGACGACTTCATCAGGCTGATAAAATTGTTATTATTATTCCCCCCGGTTCACAAAGATTTTTATTGTAAGCAGTGACTAATACTATATAAATTTTTACTTTATAACAGAATGCTAAATTAAATTGACGATAACCAGGATTCCAAACTGTGTTACGTACAATAGCTTCAACTACATTGGGTTAATAAAGAAGTTACTCATAAAAAGATACAGAATCAGCGAGAGATAGGGAGACACGAAACCATCCTAAAAATTTTAATTCAATTTTAAACGATAAAATTATTAGTTCATAATAATACACTTCTGATAATATAACTCAATTCTTATAAATTTAATTAAGAATCTTTTAATCGGAATAAAATTTACCTGGTGGCACAAAAATCACATCTCCTGGTTCTTAATTAGCTTCGATGTAATTTTTCAAGCCAAACTCTTCTTTTAACTCAGGTAATTTTTCTTCAAAAAACATATAAGCACTTGTTTATTAAAACTCTAATGCTTCTCTTGCTTTCTCTGCTACTTTTTACAACTCTCCTTCTTCTAACAGTAACCATCTTCTATACCCATGTATCAAAACATCATAAAACGGCAATCCATTCTCCGCATGAAGTTTTTCTCCAGATCCACTTGGTCCAAATGTGAAATATCGAAAATTACCACTAGCATGTTGTTTGATAAACTCGGAACCTGTTAGTAGCAATTGAAAAAAAAAATATCAAATAACAATTGTAGTAATATCAAATTATATGTAGTAACAGTAACTTACAGACTCAGTAATAATTAAAATCAAAAAAAAAATATCTAAATGAAAAACATTTATTATTAAATTAATTATAATTTAATGATACCCTCTTATTTTCCTAAAATTTTCTTAATTTCAAATTCCGTCTAATTTCCAGAAAAAAATTTATTTGATGCGATTTCCCAATCATAAAACACGTTTTCTACAATATTACTACCGTCAGATTTTGTTGCAGATAAAATGTCTAGTTCAGATGGATCCTTAACCATACTCTTAGCACTCATAGTATGCTCACAATGTTCTGTTGCTTAACCAGGAATCTTAGGAGCTGCGGGGCTGCCAAGATAACAGTTAGTGAGGTAACGAGAAAAGGGTATCTTTTAATAAAAGAGGATAGGAAATTAATAATGTAATTAAAAAAAAGTATTCATTATATATGATTTAAAAAAAAGGTCACCGTAGATGCCACAAAAACATTTACCGTGTACATACACATAACAAACTTATAAACATATAATACGTATATATAACGTGACCAACGATAAAATCATATACCTACTACGGTTCAGTAAAAAACATTTTGTTTCCTTCTATTCTCTACCTTGGAGTATCTGGTGGGTAGTAGTCTAAAAATGTATTCGACTCTAAATATTCATCATTTGACCAGTTATCTGCTGTAAATTTTTCTCTTGCTGTATCAAAATCATTAAATAAACCTTAGCCCTACTTCACTAAAAATGGTTTAGTAAATTCTAATGACTTACTATGTTTTTTCTCAAACTGTTCAATAGACATTGATGGAATTTAGAATTTCTTTTTTCCTTCTTTTGCACGTAATTTTTTCATCTCTTTTAATTTGTATTTACCAACAGTGAATGACACAGATTTCTCAGCTTTAGTTTCTCGTTTTACAGTTTTTTATGCTGAATTTAGTTTTTCTAATTAATCAACAAGATTTTTTAGGAAAGTTTTAATTGAAGGGTGCATTTTTTCGCTTTCTGCATAGGATTATAATTTTTAACCATCTTTTAGTAGATCATCTGTATTTTCTTTTTTATTTACATTAAGCTATGCATGAAGAGATACTGATTTTTATGCTATGGTCAAAGCTATGAAAGAAAAAAATGTTAAAATACGTAGCATGGTGAGAGTAGATTTTAATATTGGTCTAGTACAAACAAAATATAAAAACTCGATTACTATCTAGTAGTAAAAAAATAATAATTGTAATACGTTTCTAGACTAATTAATACACTAGGAAGTTGAATTTTGATTCTCAAATATTTTACTTTATAACATAAAAATTAAGTATGAGAAATGCACGAGGACAGAATCAGATATTGTAAAAAAGCTTACTAAATAAAATTTTAATCACAAACATAATTTTACCGAGGTAAAGCAACAAATTGATAAATTTCCAATTAGATATTGAAAGTATACTTTTTATTTTCAAAAATACTACGTGGTACATGATAAACATCGAATCACATAATGCTTCCCATTTTCCAGAGATTCTTGAAAATATAAATTACGGTAAAAAAAAATCCAATCAATTTAATGTACAATAACATGAAATATCATTAGTTCATTAATTTCTTCTACTCAATGTCATGAGCCTTCGTTATGCAGGCTGCTTTAATTATTGCTTCGAAATACACTCGCGCAGGTATTAAAGACTTGTAAACCTGCACATAGTGTTGGTCCAATAGCTATAGCACATAGGACAATAACGATAAGAATTAAACCAGATGATAAAAGCCACATCCATATGCGTTTCTTTTCATAGCTTTCTTTGTGTTCACGAGCTTTATCTAATTACTAAACTGCTTATCCAGTGTATTCACGAGTGTTTTCGACATGGATCTAATAGAGATTCAGAAAACTTTATTGTTTATAATTATGAAAAGTGGTAATTATATTAATCGAGAAAAGATTAAGATTTATATACCTCTATACTATCTAATTTCTAACCTTATTCATCTACTAGAGCTGCTAGATAAACAAATAAGTCTCGTAATTCAATAACTGAATCTTCTAACCTTTTCAAATCATCATATTTATCATGTAAATCGGTGAGTGTTTAATGTAAGGTAGCTTGTCCACCCCGTTACATCTACTATGTTATTGCTTCACGAACTGATGATGGATCCTCATTAGCGAGCTCGTTGATCTCATCTTCCCCAGCTTCTGGGTAGGCAATACGAAGTTATCGGGCAACCTTTGGAAATGAAAGAAATTATAATGTTAACAGTGCAAAATTCAAACATGAAATATTCTGACTCTAAATAAAAAAATATATAATATATTTTTAGAATATATTATTATACCTTCCCCTTCACTGCAGCTCTATAGTCTTCTTACACTTTCATATATTCTGTTAAGTATTTTTTAAATGTTTGGCTACCAGAAGTTATACTAGTTGCACACATTTAACTTTCAGCTGGTGTCATTACACTACTTTCTTCAACCTATAATTATTTCAATTAATCTAAAACTTTTTTTATTTACCCCATTTTTTCTTTACCAGAACTAATCAAATCTTAAACTCTTTAATTTATTCTTTTCTCCTTCTCCTGACTACTAGCTGTTTATGCCTCTTTTGTACCTAATTTTATTTTTTAACTTATCTACTTTAGTTCAGAAAGCAATGGATTGATTAATCCATGTAATTCTATTAGTTCATCCATTATACCACCATTAAGTTAGCCACCACCATTGACACCTGCTTCGTCTGTAGTTGATCCATAACTCGGTGTAGGTGACATACCAGCTTAGGAACGAAGATTGGAAAGTAAATTAACTGACATTGTTTACTAAAAAATGAAACTATTAGTAAGAGTATATTAAGTAATACTAATACTATTACTTAAATTTGAATATTTATATATTAATGTTAGAATTTTTTTGCAGACAATAAAAATAAATCAAAAAATAATATACAGTTGATACAAAATACAAAAATTTCGTCCCCCGTACCTCCTCATCGGGGACTTTTAAAATAAAACTTAAAGAATTAGATTCTTAGAAAATCCTAGATTTTTTGAGATAAAGAAAAATGAATTGGTAAATCTGAACATGTAGTTCGGTATTAAATATAAATAAAAATTTTTCTCTCATTATTATATTATAAAACACTTAGAAAATTTAAGCTGCTAAAAGTTACAGTATATCAACTCGTTTAAATTAAACTCATCAGAATCAGAATCTAGTTGATAGTATTAACTTCATTATTTTCATGAAATGGAATGTATCTTCTAATACAGTCTGTTACTGTACATAATAATGGTCAAATAATGATAAAATTTAAGTAAAAAGCAAGTGATTACATATACCAAATATAGCAACCCAATGTTGGAATTTTTTTTTTGAAGTATATCGAAAAAAGACAAGAGCACCGTAAATTGTTACATAATATGCGGTCCAAACCATTTATCATAGTCTATCTAATAAACCCTCGTTTACTGTTTAGTTTTATATCTAATCTATTATCTATTCAGAATCATTTCTGTCTAAAAATTATACCAAAAGTAATCTATTAATCAATTTTAATTTATTTATAGAAATCCCAATTATTTAAATCAATATTTAACTTTTAAATTTTACCGTCTATTATACTATATAAAATTTAACATACTGAAATTCATAAAAAATTGGAATAACCATAAACAAAAAAATTATACATAATATAAATTACATTTCATTTTAGATTTTCATTCGCTCAAGTAATATGGTATACTGATCTTAACATAATAGTGCTACAAGTAACACCTCATAATTGCCTACTTTCGAAACGTTCAATTTAAAGTTTTTAGTAATCTTAGTATAAATTTTTATTTTAAAATTTTTTATGTGATTTTTTTTATAATTTTTTATTTGATTTTGCTACAGTAACAGTTAAGCTAATAGCTATTTTGCTGAGCCTACTATAAATTAAACTATTAAATTAATATATGATATCATGTACTTCTATGTTAATAACATGATACTAAAAACCAAAAAATTTAAATATGACCTTATGTTTTTTACTGAAATACATTCTGTACATAGTACACCTGGTTCTATATTCTCTAGCTATTATGGTTTTAATAACATATTTTATCATATCAGTTTTTTTTATCAAAGCCTTTTACGATTTACATCGATATATAAGGGCTAAATTTTTTTTTGTAACTTTATGGAACGGGGAAAATGAGCAAGCATTATACTTAATTAATCTATGTAGAATATTATTATATGTATGTTTACTGATATGTATATAAATATGTTTACAGTAACATTTTAACTAATAATGCTTATATTTATCTTTTAACAAAAATATTGATAATACATTTGACTGCTCAAACTAAGTATGTAGTATAAAAAGTTTGAGTTTTATAAACTCACTTAATGTACCAACATACATTGAATTTGATAAAAGTAATTAAGTATTTTTAGATAAGTACATTAAAAATACTTAGAGTGTTTTAGGTGAAAATTATCATGATTCAAACCATTACTAATACCAATCACAATACTATTACTTTTTAGAATATGATTTATGAAGGTTATACAAGTTTGAATTTTATGGATTTACATTTTAAATTAATACTTACTTAAATACACTATGTTCAACATTATCATGTCTTAAAGACTGTGATATAACTGCTGGACAAAAATGTTAATCACAAAATTACGAAAATAAATATTTTCAACATAAGCTTTTTGGTCTATAACAGTGTCATTGTCAGTTATAGTAGCTAAGTTGATTCAGATTACTTATGATTCTGAAGATTATAATAATATATTACGATTCAATAATGGTTCTAAGAAATAATAAAAATTATATTACAAATAAAATTTACCTTATATAGTTCAGATTGTCACTGAAACTATGATAAAAAATATTTACATAGTAAAATATTTACATAGTTATATGGAACAAAAATAAAAAGCATTTAGTAACACTCAGTAAAACATAATTTGTACCTGTATCAGAATCAGATATTGATACGGAATCAAAGTATATTATATTTTTTATTCACCATTAACCTGCACCAAATATATCATTTAATAAACTATCCGCTGATGGTTATGCAGTGTCATTACTAGCATTGGAAGTTTAAACACTCTCTCCCTCCAAGTTCAACCAGTCCCATTCACCAGAAGCTCCTTCACTACCAGTAACTGAATTTTGTTAATTAAGATTCTGGACTTAATTATTATTCTACTGAGCTGTAACTGTTAGTGTATCTGTATTATCTTATTAGTTATTAACAGTAGAAGTTGGTCTAGGTCCCCAACTTGAACCCGCGTTTGGATCTTTGTCAACAAACCAAGAACTACTTGAATCACTACTAGATGCACTTATACTTTTATTAGTAACTTTACCCCACGACGATTATTGATTTTCACTTTCAGAGGAAGTTCCGAACAATGTATTTACTAGATCAGATTCAATGTCACCTGTACCACTGACAGCACTATTATCCCTTTTTGAGTTTCCCCAGTCATTAGAGATCATAGCCAGAATATCATTGGAGTCTTTGTTTTCTGATTAGAGTTCAGAAGACGAATCAGCTGAAGAACTACTAAACATCCTATCTAATTCAGTTAAAGCATTTGTAGAGGTAGAATTAGGTCCTTCAAGTAGATTTAAAAGAGAATTTTCAGGATCAGCAGTTTAGTTAGTATCTTACAAATTAGTGTTACTTTGATTTTTTATCATTCGCATTGTACTATTTTGATAGTTGTTTAAATCTTATGATTATTAAGCGTTCTGATTCATAGAAGTTACATTTTAAACTTAACCAATATGATTCTGATTAGTTTATTAAGACTATACACTTTAATTGTAAAAACTTCTACTTGGTTGTTCTTGCATCTGTTAAGATGTTTAATTTTATACAGATTATTATGACTATGGTGGTGCAGGTATTTATCCTTAGTTCTAAGCCCAATGTTATTAATTTGAAATTGGTAATTATTATTACATTTAATTATTACCTTAACTATAAGGACCTGGACCTGAAGTTCCAATTTATTAACCTTATTATGACCATTACGGTCCATATGCACCTCCTTTACCATTGTATCCATGATATTATTATCCATACTAGTATTGATTCATTATGTGAGCATCTCTACCTACTAATGTATTAACATTTGTCTTTATCTTATTTTTAATAAATGGCGTATTATTTGTTTATGCTAAATTTAGTTAAAGTAATTAATCAGTTGGAATCAATGCAGAGTTGCCATTTGGAGTTTTTATAGTTATCATTTATTGTTATGGTTATTATAAGAGTGCTGCATTCTATTGATTTAATAAATTTTAGTATTACAAATTCAATTATTAAAATTATTATTATCCTTATGATAATGTCGGAATTATGGCAGTAACCGGATTTTGATTTGTCAGAAATGAATTAACATACATAGGATTTTATAACTAACCTGGTAGTATATAACTTCTTCCATCTTTAACAAAAGTTCTCTAACCTACATATGTAAATTCTGCATTAACATACTTTGATTCTCCTCTTTTAGTTGGTAATACCGCCTACAAAGTTTTCCATGGACCACTAATCTCTACCGTAAAATCAGCTGATAATTCAGATTTTTTAATTTCAGGTGTAGTTACTCTGACGATCGGAGTATTTTACTTCTAATCAGGTGTATATATTAATTAATTACCAATTTTTTCACTTGTTGTTGTACTATCGGGTGATTAATCACAACTTTCATCTGTATTTGAACTTTTTTAATCACAATCCTATTCTTTTTAATCTCTTTATCCTGTATACACTCCTCTCATTACAGTACTACCACTTCGAGCTTTTGCATCTTTAGCAGCTAATGCTTCTGCACGAGTACTAAAAAAAACATCAGCTACACCAATTTAAGCTGAAAAAAAACAATTTATATAGTTACACTTTTAAAACCCGAAAAAAACGTAGACAATATGAAATTTTTTTTACAGTCTATTACGATAGCACGAATATTTGTTACATCTTTTTAATCAGTGTTTGTTGACTAAGGTGTTTATATTTTTATTAAAGTTTTTTCAAAATCATCATCAGTTAATGTATTTTATTTTTATAAAATTTTATCATTACTAATTTTAGTACTAAGAGATCCTAAACTATCAATTTTATCTACATCAAATTTATCTTTTTTAGATGGACTAATAAGTTCTTCTATATCATCATCAAATTTAAAAGCATCACCTTCTTCCTATTATCGTTCAATTTTACGTATAGCCATAGCAGTTTAGAAAAAATTACGAATACCTAAGAATCAGAAATTGGAAATTATGATTTTTATACTATATAAAATTTAATTTGAATCTTAATCAGACTCAGAATCATATTCTGAATCTGAATCTGATCCAAAAGTTAAAGTTTGAAACCGAACATCATAAATATTTTTAAAAATACGTTCAGTTGTAACATCAGGAGGTAAGTTCTTCAATCTTAAAAATACTCCGTCTTTTGGCACTGCATCTTCCTCAGCAGGTTCTGAACTATCATCTACCTAAGATAAAATTTTAAAAAACTAAAAGCTACTTAAGTATTCTTGTAGTATAAACTAATTTATTAAAAAAAACTATAGACATAATGATAACTTTAAGTTTGACATTCACATTGTAATACTTTCTATTTAATTTTATCATTCTCATCTGCTGGAACTAATGGAATATATAAATGAGAATATTTCGATATAATTTTTTCTTCTACTTCTTTGACTTTTTCTGGATCCTATTCGACCGGGTCCGTTGGAACTGCATTACCTCCAGTTACTGTTACAGGTTGAATTTATTATTACAATTGACTTTATAACTATTAATTTTATATTAGTTATGGTAGCTATTAGTTTTAATTCAGTTAAGGTAGTTATTATTATTAATTAAGATTTTATTAAGACTACTATAACGCAGCCTACTACTATTGTAATTGAGATTGATTAATCTAAATTTACTAGCTTTGCTATTAGATTAAAGTTTACAAATTGGGTAATGGTTACAAAGGAATTTATGGTTATACTTAAATTTATTGAGATTACTATTAAATTTAAGGATTCTGAATTGGATTTTTTAAATACTCCCTAGCTATTTCCACTTAAAACCAATGAAAACCGGTGGAAGTATGAAATTTTTTACTGCTATAGGATGGATTCCAGTAAGTATAACTCCTGGTTACTATACATTTACTGGTTATAATTACTATCCAACGGGTAATAATTATTATTATACTTATGCTACTGCTTATGCTATAGGAATCATATGTTATGTCTATGGACCTGGTTACTATTAAATTTATTAATTTTACTAACTTTAAGCGTGACCTTTTTAATAGTTACCTTTCTAGTTCTAATAAGATCCTCCATACTTACTACCACCTTTCCAATTATAACCTTTACCTTGCTACCATGGATTAGAATACCTCCCCTTTTAGTTTTACTATTGAATTTATTACTATGGTACATTATTTTAAATTTACTACGGTATTTATTACAAATTCTAATTCTACAACTAATTTTAAGCACTCTATTAATTCTATAACTATGGCTATTAGAATTATTATTATTAATTCTATTAAAAGTTATGATTTGCTTATTGTATTGGAATACTATTTGGATTCATAGGTCTTTAAAAGTTTTGTTACTAAGTATATTGTTAATCATGCATGTTATATTAATGCTACATATTTAACTTTTAAGAATTTTTTTATTAAAATTATTCGATACTTTAGGTTTATGATGCCTTTGGCAATGGTTTTTAATTTTCTTAATGGTCCTATTATAAATCTTATTACTTTACTTAATTATTTTAATTCTAATGACTATCAGAGTCTTCACTATGAGTCTGACACTAAGATTATAAATTTTGAATCTAATTACTATCCTAATTATCAAAACTTTAACCACGTACTGGAGGAGGTAAGACGTCAGGTCGATAGCGAAGACGATAGCCGTAGTACATTTAGATGCTAGATTACTAATATCAATCTATTAGTAAACTATGAATTATTTATGTGATAGTAATTTTAACAGTCGTAAAAACTTATGATTCAATACTCTAGTTTCTATTCTGCTCAAGTTCACAATAGTTTATAGTTTGTAAAATAATTCAAATGATATTTATTACAATGTCAATGTATAAGATATACCATAGTTTTTTTAATTTAAAAATTACAGTCTACTATATACGTTAAATTAATTAAGTATTTGTTTAGTACAAAAATATAATTTTAATTTAAATATTTTTGAATCGTAAGATATTAAAGTAAGTTCCAAATAAGTAAATCCAGCTAGAAAGAATAGGATTTTTAATTGAAAAAATAATTATAAAGATACATAAATGGAATTAGATTGTGCTATCCATATCAGGTAGAAGTCAGGCTCAGATTCAGAATCAGAATCAAATTCAGAATCAAATTCAGAATCAGATTCAGGATCAGATTCAGAATCAGAGTCAATAACATCATTAATATGAAATTGAAAATGTCAATGATTATGAGATTATTATGAAAATTTTTATTTTGCAAATGTTCACTACGATAAACATAAATTTCTCATTTTACTATGACCATATGAATCATTAATCACACATAAATTAAAGTTTAATCATTGTCACAAAAAATTCAACAAACTTTTTGAACACACCTACCATTGACATCTACCTAATTGATAAACTTTTATCAATCCTAAACTTTTAGTATCAAGTACTAATCTAATCTAATTTGTACTACAATCAATAATAATTTCAAACATAAATTTATCAGATTAAATCGTCTATTCCAAACCTGGTAGTAGTAGTATAAATCTTAATATCCAGTAATTCAA
>JACKZZ010017510.1_pt1 | contig 50299 bp, 31 predicted proteins | sample 8027871 | NCBI WGS metagenome assembly JACKZZ01 (sample SAMN15724774, study PRJNA655200) | protist metagenome | isolation source: fluorescence activated cell sorting (FACS) single amplified genomes of... | place: USA: West Boothbay Harbor, Gulf of Maine | collected 2000-07-19
TGTATGAGAGTCTTAAAACATACTATATCATTAGTTTTTTTTTGTAAACCAAAAAACAATGTCTGTATCTTGTACCCTGTACTTCCATATTTGATGATGTTTGTAATTGCATGAATTGCCCAAAGTAACATTTATTTTAGTATGATATCGTGTAATTAAAAAACAAATTATAAAAACAAGAAAATTGGCTGTTATTTAAGTAATTAAATATAGTATGTTTTAATAAGTCAAAAAAGAAAAGAAAAAAGAAGGTAAAACCGGTTCAAGAACCCAAACTCCTCCTTGTTCCAGAATAAGACTTCTGGTATTCATCATTCAAACTAACATAAAATTGTTTGAGACAGTGGCTATTATTGTTTTGCTGAGGCCTGGCTCTATCCCAAAACGTATTATGATGATCGTGTAATAAAAGAGTATTATACATCAAAAAAATGCTGTACTTGCTGGGCGATTATTTAGTACGCAAACTCCTAGACTTTGACGTTACGATACATGCCAACTTCCTTCGTGAGTTTTTTGGCGGGATGGACCCGCTCACCTTCTTTGACTCCAATTGCATGTTTGTTTGCACTGCGCCGGCAAAGTCAAAGTTGTACTTAGAACGAAGCCTGAGGCACATAATGCTTAACGACCCATATTTAGAAGAAGAGAGTCTAGCCGGCGAGACGGTTCTTTATACGTTCGAGCACTTGGAGCGAAACGTTCAAGTTCGAATTTTGTTCCAAAATGCTGACGCTGGAAACCTGCCCTCCTCTTCTTTTCCCCAGCCCGACATTGACGTGAATCGATTGTCCGTTAAACGGGACGGCTTAAGTGTAAATGCGTGCAAAGAGCCTTCGATTCTCTACACATTGCCACGGCAGTGTAAGGAGAAAAGGTTCAGACTGCTTGACCCAAATATCAATCCAAATTGGAAGGTTGTTCGAGCGAAGCGCATGCTAAAGCAAGGCTGGAGAATGATCAACAGTGCCGTCCAGAAAGCCGCCGAGGACGACAAGTGCAACATCTGTCAGGGCGATTTCAAAGAAGCGATCATCACAAGGTGCACGCATTGCTATTGCAAGGGATGCTGGAAGCGTTACGTAAAGAGTCAAACGGTGCGAAACCCGCTCCAGGCCGTCTCGTTCATTCACCCCGCCAGCGTGGCTTGTCCTATGTGTAGGCATGAGATGGAGTTGTGGGAAACGTTGGTGTGAAACAAGTCTCAAGATGACTCGTTTTATAACTCGTCCTCCCCTTTCTTTTCCTGGCCGCGTTGTACACCCTTGCCCTGGCCTTGCTTCTTGTCAAAGGCCGCGTTCAGGTCGTCTTTGAAATGGCTCAGGCTCGACCCAATGTATTTGATGTCGATTGTGGCCTCTTTCGCGCGTTGTTGCATTTCGACCTCTATCTCTTTCGCCGCGTCCTCGATACCTTTTTCGATTCGCTCTTCCACCTCCCTCTCGGTATTGATGCTAAAAACATTTATGGGCTCAATCTCCAATATCTCCGGCTTTGCAAACTTCTTATTCAAAAACTTTAAAAAACAAATAATAATCGTCTGTTTCATTTCACCGCACTGTTCAAACGCCGTTCCCATCACCGTTTACCGCTGCCAGGGGCTGCACGCTTGCGGGTTGGAGAAATAGACCGTGGTTCTTTTTACATTTAAAGTAGACGTGGCCGTTTATTTTGCCGTTGTTCTTACCGTTTGCCGTGTCTAAAATAATCCCGATCCATAATTTTCCAGGGGCAAAGTTTGTCTCTCCTACAAACGCCACATGGCCTTGGAATTCATTTTTTGCCAAGATTCTATCTCCTACCTGTACACTTAAATTTTTTCTAGCATTTTCAATCGCCCATGCGTGGGCGGAGACGACGCTTGCGGAATGGCCCTTCTTAGTGATTTCAGTTTTCTTTTTCACATTATGACGGCGGTGATTAGCACTCGAGCGACTATTTTCGCGGTCAGCAGAGGGCGGCTGTGGGTTTGACAATGGTTTCTGCAGAAGCATCGGGGAAGACGCAGAGCTGCTTTTTCTGAGCGTTAGAATTGCCTCCCGGCTGCTTCCTGCAGGAGTCGCCAGCGCAGTTGGCTGGTCTTCGGACTTCTTGCATGGGGACACCAGGACTGGTTTAAGCATCGGTAACGGCGACTTCAACAATAACCTAGGAAGAACCTCGTTTCTTAATCTAATAGCTAACGTGTGAGACTCGTCTATGTTGTTCAGGTCCACTTTTTTCAACTCGTCGAACCGCTTCATGCCTATGTGAAGGAAGCCGCACCCGCTTGCCTGATTATCTGGGTTGTAAAACTTCTCCTTCCAATCTTTTTGAAACTGCCTAATGAAATTTAAGCCTACAACCATACCATTCAGCCGGTCCCATACTGATTGAAGCCTTACCAGCGCGTGTTTCCTTCGCTTGCGCTTGTCCTTCTGTATCTGGTTGTACTCCTCTATCGCCAGTGCAACTTCATGACGGTTCTGTTGATGATGGTACCAAGCTGGTTCGGGTATCCTGGGATCTGCGAACCTCCCGGTCGCCCCTCCTTCAAGCAGGACGTGCACTACTTCTGGGGATGCAGCAAGATGCAACGGTGTGAGGACTCTGGATAATTCTATTCGACGCGATGGGTCAGCCCCATACTCTATCAATGTTCTGCAAACTTCCACGTGCCCGTTCTGTGACGCAACGTGCAAAGCGGTAGTGGGCTTATTCGTCTGGCTCCGTCCACCGACTCTGACAATGCAATTAATGGACGAAGGTTTACTCAGACTGTTGTCCCTCAAACAATCTTCTAAGCTATCTCTCAAACCATCCTTAGCATATGTCACAAACTGAATGTCTTTCGTTTCCATGCTAAAACCAAACCGTCTCTCATACGCACTCAAGCCCCTGGGTTTTTCCACAGCGTTGGGGTCACGCTTAGGGGGCTTCGCGTTCCTCGAGAAAGAACCGTACGAACACATTGGAACAAACCTATTGAGTGTACAATTTCAATTCAAAGCCTTTTTCTTGTTTTGCGACAATAACTGCGTTCACAAACAAGCTTTTTTTCAAATATTACGTACGTTCCGTGAATTGTCTCTCTTTGATCATCATGATTGTTGGTTAATAGTTAATAGGTAATGTGAAAGGTAAACAATTTAACCAGTAAAAAAAAAAAACTTTATTTTTTTTATTATAATAAAAATTATTATTTTGTTGTTGTTGTTTTTTTCATTCGCACCCAACAACAACACTATTTACCCATCCATATTTATTTATATTTATTATTTTTTATTTTATAATTATTAATTATTGTTGAGATCATCTAGTCTATCGGCTTTGCTATTTTTTGTTTTACCTACCGATACCGTAGCGTAGTTCGTCGTATTCAATGTTATTTTTGTAACGGTTTGTGTTTTATTAAACAATTAATCCAATTAAGGATAATTAAACTTAACATGTGAATATTGATTCTTTGCTATCCTCGTAGTTAATGTATATATTATTATTTTTTTCAGGGAAAGTGATATAAAATACTTATAGTAGTTTAAAGTAAGCAAGTTTTTATTTCGAAGTGATGAATACTAATTAGGTTTAATTTATTATTGAATGGAAATTCCAAGATCACCTCTATTATTCTTAGTCTTATTTACGCGTATATAATAATAAATAGGACTACTAATTCCACTAATAGCTAATGAAAAAAAAAAATAATAATAATAAAAAGAAGAAAGAAGAAGAAACTCTATATTATTAGTCTAATATAACGACGACGACGAAGAAGAAGAAGAAGAAGAAATGTAAAAAAAAATAATAAATTATTAAATAAATAATATTGAATAACCTGACGAGGTAATTGTTGTTAAATATTCGATAAACATTTCAAAGGAAAAAAATCAGGATTCAAGATTGACGAAAAGGGTGATAATTATTTTACTTGTGACAAAAAAACAGTGTGGTTTAAATGGTTGTCTCATTGAAAATCATGAATACGCGTGTATTTACATGGCTTTTTGTTCCTTGCGCGTTCTGCTTCGCGATTGCGACGTCTAGTGTTAGCACAACGCACTCTGTAAGGAGTGCACCCCCCGCGGTGAAATCGCTAAATGTATCCCAGTATGTTGGCAGATGGTACCAAGTGTACGGTAGTGCGAGTGTCCAGTGGACCATGGAGGTTGGCGGACACTGCGTCACCGCAGACTACGGAGTATCTGCATCAAGGGACGATGTCGTAACCGTCCAAAATGCGGTGGACATTCTGGGCACTCCAGTCAAAGTAAATGGGTATGGCATCGTTAACCCAAAACATGCCGGGGAACTGGACGTATTTTTGGGACCACCTGGGCATGGTCCAAAGCCCTCTAGTGCGGGATCCTTTAAAAGAACCAATTATCTTGTTTTTGGGCTTGGGCCAGTCATTACAGGAAAGTATGATTATGCACTCGTATCTGACCCGACCGGAATTACATTGTACGTACTTGCGCGCAATGTCTCCCGGTTCCACAAAATTTACGAGTCTCGAGTCCTTGATAGTCTAAAAAAACTGAATTATACCTCCTTCATTAACAGGCCTAGGAAAACTGACCAGACTGGGTGTAAGTATGTGCCACCGTGAAAAGCGACCGCTTTCTCTCGTAAAGCGAGAGAGTGGTGACAATTATTCAGAATAAAATCTTAGAGGAAGATTTTTATTGATTAATAAAAAACATTGGTATATATATAGATAGTCCCAATTTTCCCAATTTTCTTGACGTCCGAGGCAATAGTGAAGTTCCAGTACAGGATGGCAGAACCAGACAATTTAAAAACAGAGAAAGTCACTGCCTTCCTATGGAAATTACTAACAGCCTGGATAATGAAGAATCGGAGGCACAGCATAGTTCTCCATCATTTGAACAAGTCAATTATGGAACACAACCAGACGAGATGGTACGAAGTTTTGAAGATTATGGTTGGGAACTGGGTCGAATGATACGATATCGTAGGAACGACAAAGGAGGTACCGACCGACTTTGAGTGATATGAATTTTAGCAGTGTTGCAAAATTAGATCAGTTCTACAATTGGGATAATCTTGAGAGTCTTAAAACATACTCTATCATTAGTTTTTTTATGTAGATAGTCCTGTTTATTATAATTTTGATTAAATCGTTTCTCTCATCCGTTTTTTTGCTTTTACTACTGTGGAAACAGGTGCCACCGATCGATAAAACTACGTTTTTGCTTGTAGTTGAAAATTGGTATAGTAGTCGTCTATCATATAGGTAATATAATTTATACTAGTCATAGTCGATTTTTTTTCTTCTTCTGCTTGGTGGTCGTCGGTGGTGGTGTGGTGGTATTTATTTATTTTTCTTCTCACGGCCTGTTCCTTCCAGAAGAATGCATGAGCAAAACTAAAAAGGACTTTCTATTCAATTATTTACACAATCATTTGTAAAGAATATATTTTGATTAAAGGCACAAGCAGTGGCTTATATGTATCCGCTAAAATAACGTTTGAAAGTTTCGCAGTGAAAAGATAGATTGTTTGAAGACAACGGTGTGAGTAGCTCGGAAGCCGTGTCGCGCTCTCTCTCTCTGGCTGATGCAACAAATTCAAAGAGACACCCGCGTGCTTGGGAAAAAGCGGATCTCAACGTCGTGCGACGTTGTCGGCGCGCTATTGGCTTCGATAGAGAAAGAAAAGAATCTGGACGTCCGCAATTTGCGCGCGCTGGGCTTTTGTTTGTCCAATGACTTGGTTCACAAAGCTCTCGACATTGTATATAAGAAAAGGATTTCTTTAGTGGTTGCCCAACCAAGTGGACGGCACTACTTCTGCGTGAACAGTGAACGTAAAACGAGAAATCCCTACATATGTTTTCACAATTACTGCTCATGTTTTGACTTTTCTCGGGAAGTAATGTGTGGGAAAAAAATGTTTTGCAAGCACATGCTAGCTATCAGATTAGCTTCTGCCCTTTCGTGGAAAGACTTAACGGTCAGGAGCGCAAGTGATTTGGAGCTGGGTGTCTGGCTGAACGCAACATGTTTGGAGGCCGACGCTGGTGTCGCATGATCAGGCCCCTTCGTTTTCTCCCGCGTCCGACGAGTGTGTGCATAGAGGCGTGCAATTTCGGAACCACAACTGGCTACTGATATATGGTAATTCGGTTTTTTATTTTTTTAAATAAGACAGGTTTTCCTTAGTATTTTACGTTTCGCATACGAGAGAGGGTACTCTTTTTATTTTGTGTGTGACTTCTAGCCCGGCTTCTCTCCGTTTCAAATTGACCCGAATCAGCCTGTCGTTTTGTGATCTCCCGCTTTAAAATGCTTCTTAATGTGCTCCGCGACTTCCACCGTAGCATCGTATAGACCATTGGTGGTGACAGAGTTGGGAACCCAGCCCCCGACAACCACGCTTCCAAATTGCGACACACGAACGCCTCCGTTTATAGGAATCAACCCAGATGCACCAAACATCAGTTTTGCGCGAGGCCGAGAGCTGCGCTCAGGAAACTCGTCCAGGTGCACGTACCTGGACGCTCCAGCAACGACATCTACGAATTTTTCGGGGTCTTCCTTGTTGCTGTCGGATACTTCGTCTTTGTCTGTGGTGCGAGGAAAATACTTCAGTTTTACTTCGGTGAATCGAAAGGAGACCACTGTCAAAAATTCCCGGCTGCTGATTATGCCCCCAAAATAACTGTGCTGCCAGTTGAATTGCACAAACGTACGGTCATCGATGTCAGCGACCGTCTTCATTCCTGCACAATTTTTGTCAAAAATTAAACGCTCCGGTAAAGTTTTGGCATTCAATACATTCTGAACATCCTCCAAAGTAACTTGAGGAATAAAATAAGTGCAACGCACGAGAATTGTTGGTGAGTCCCACTCCTTCCCGACGTACTTTTCTACCCGGACGCCGGACGGGCTCTTTCTGGTCTCTACCCAACTGGACTCCGGCTCTCGGAGGAACACCAAAAATTTCTCGTGCAGTTGCTCGGACATCTGAACGATTTCCTGCTTCTTCTCGTCCGTCAGCGTCACGACAGGTATACGATCTTGCTCGTCCTCGTCTTCGACGGAAGGGTCTTGCTCTTCAGCGTCTAAATCATCGTCGTATTGAAAGGGCGTGTCCGATACGCACAGGCGGAGCGAGCTGTCGGTAAAAATGTACTTCATGTAAATCACAAGGAAGAGGATCATCAACAACTCCCATTTGTTTTTCAGCGGGTTGTAAAAGTCCATGTAACTTGCTATTCCCACCGCAACGGTCAAAATCGTGCTGGGCGTAAAAGTTAGAATCGACATGATAGCCATTTCCGTGTCCGCGGGGGCCTCTTTGATGTAACACTCCCCCACCGACTCCCCCTTGTGAGAAATTGGAAAAGACGTTATTGCGCGTTTCTGCAAACGTCGAAGGAGGAGGCGGCAGCGAAACCGGACGTAACAGCCGTCGGAAAATATAATAACACAAAGGTCGTTCGTGTTCTTTATTTTGAGCAGAAAGGGCTCCTTGCATCGAACGGTACCTTCAGTAATATAGTTTCCGCATACAACGAGCGACAGGATTCGAGATTCTAACGAACGCTTCGGGGGTCGCCTCGTGTACTTCACGTTCTTTTTGCTGCCTTTCAACTTTTCAAAGATGGACGAAGATTTCTTTCTCGACCCCACGATGATTTCTTCCCTACCGTCCCCATCTGCGATGTTCGAAGCCCTTTCGTCGCTGTAATTTTTAGATACTGCAATTGCCAGCGCTGCCGGCAGCAAGAACTTTCGTATCGATTCCCTTGTCTTTCTGTTGCAGTGTTTCAAGATTTCAGGCAAACACGATATCCACTGGCTCAACGCCTTTTCCCGCTTTTGCAAAAATAGATTAGACAGGTCGTCCTTCGCGTCCGGCTTTGCCCAGGACATAAACTCTTTCTCTGGGAACGGGTGCTTCGGGTCGTGGTTGTATTTTCTGAGCTTTTCGTTCAAGCTGCTGAAATCGCTGTAACGCCTTTCGACGACCCAGTCGCGCCGGGACGGGGTTATCTGCGTCACTGACACTTTGTACAATACTATAGACCGTGGCTTTGGCGCAATAAACTGAAATACGGAGGGCAGGTTTGTTTGAGCCTCTGGAGAAACAGCCCTTCGACCAGCCACCCGAATCGAAATCTCTGCCTCAGAGGGGAGGTACTCGTACGTCGAAGAGGTACTTCCCTTCTGTGGAGAACCGGCCACCCCAGCAGCCGTAGACAAGGAAGGGGGGGCACACCCGGCTGACGACCGTACAGGGCTACCAGCCATCGCAACCGCACTAACGTTCTCTATACGTTGGTACAAATGCTCTCTTCACCACGCCTACTTTAATTATTAAGACTATATATTTAACAATACCCTCTACCTCCTCAAAATTAGCTCCTTGTCTTCGTGTAGACGATCATTCAATAAATACATATTTATTCTATTTCTAATTGTTTCATTATAAAATGCAATCAGATATTCGTAGCTAGACCGACTATCTCTATTATATATAATTCAAAAAAAAAAAACAAAAAAAAATTTTTTAGTATTAATTTTATTAATTATTTTTTTTGCTGCTTTTGTGTCTTTTTTTTTTTTATATATTATATCAGAATACCCATCGTAGATATAATATAGAGATAGAAGGGTTCGGTATTTCTATATTATTTGAGACCCACCAGATCTTCTCTCATTTTTTACTCCATTCAGTTGTTATATTCAGTACTAAAAAGATTAGAGTACGGTACGGTACGAAGTAATACCGGTATGAGCAAATATAGGAATAGAGAGACAATAATCTCTGAAAAAAAAAAGCAGCCCGTACTGTACATTGTTTTAACTAAAAATTTCCCAAACGGACAAAAATTTGTATTGTAACGATATCATGTAACATATAAATATCATTACAAATATAATACACAATGAAAGTTATATATTATTAGAGAATAAATTAAATGCGTGTTTCATATTATTATTTAGATAACTAAAATAGCAATCGGTATCTTCTTTTTACATACAAATACATACATATTATACGGGTACTTTATTATTTCATGAAACTGTTAGAAACCAATGTTGGGACAGCTCGGACGAATTGCACCGTGTGGTCTTCTGGAATAGTTTTACTGAAGACTTCCCCACGCTTTCCTGTCGGATAGTATCAAAATGTCTCAGAATCCAATTGAACCTGACCTCCTCTTTGAAGCGTACGGCACAGGTGACAATAAAACTTTGGCGCCTTTGATACAATTCAGTGCCTTGGACACTATCATCAATGCTTCCGTCCGAAAAATTAAGCAACAAGCCGAGGTCATTAAAAAACAAGAGCAGGACATTGAACGCCTTAACACGTTAAGAGAACAGGATGTACAAGAGAAGAAAGAGGCTGAAAAGATTTTTGCGGGCCGTCTGTCTGCCCTCGAGGATGCGCAAAAGAAATTCATGGCAGAAGTGGAGGGCCTCGTGGCTGAAAAAATAAAGGTGGCAATGAAAGAGAACAGTGAAGGCTTGAACAAACTTCTAGCAGATACTCAAAGTGATGTTCAAACGTTGAAGAGCAAAATAGAAAGCATTGAAGCAGAGCAAACCGAAACGAAAGCCAATTTTGCTTCATGCGATGAGAAGATTCTATCACTACAGACGGGTCTTGGAACCCGCGATGCCAAGCTTGAAGGATTCTCGTCAAATCTTGACACCGCGACGGAGAAAATAGGCATCATTCAAGCGGAGCTGGCTTTGAAAGGAAAAGACCTTGAAGAAATGCAAATGCAGCTCGGGAGTATAAACAGTACGTCCAAACAGGAAGCCATTCTTTCGACAAAATTAAACTCGCTGAGCAAAAAAATAGAATTACTACAAGAATCGCGCGAATCACTTGTAGAAACAATCCAGAAAAAGAAAGACGAAATGGTCACGGTTATGAAACAAGTAGAGGACGCAGATATAAGTGCATGCTCATGGGACATGATAGAACAGTTTATGTCGGACATTATGAAGGTGTCGTCGAGCTTGAGGGCTTCGTTCATTCCCGAGTTCACCCAATGCAGCGTTCAACGGTCCAGCCTTCAAAAATCCGTTGAAAAGTTTGAAGCAGAACTGCTTCAATACTACCAAGACGTCACGAGTGACGGCACGACAGATCCCTCCTTCGATGCCTTGCAGGAGTCTTTTAAAGAAGTCAGCCTTAAATTTTCCGAGGAAGAGATCAAACACAATGCAGTGTTCGGTCTTTCCGAACAGATAGGGAAAATGCTGGAAGAAACGTGGGTTTCCTGGGCGTACTACGCCCATGAATATACAAAAAGTACTACTTTAAAGGAAGCGGCCAAGAACCCGGGAAAGGCTGGTACGGCACCACCTCCAGCTGCAGCTACTCTGGCTTCCAAAAAGAAAAAGAGCGAAAGAGAGAGGTATGGTGGCAAGCTGGCTGCCGGTCGTGTCGCATCAAAGAAAGCCCTCGAGGCTACGCAGAAAGAAATATCGGATACAAGAAAGAAGTTGATGACCGCAATCAAGGAGGCACGTGCATCATCTGACAACATGAGGCCGATCATTGACGACATGCAAACAAAGATAAGCGAGATTTTTGAAAAAATTGTGACAAATTCGAACGGCATTGACTCTTCAAGAAACGACATAATTGACTTGAAGAACAGTGTCCTGCATTTAGAGCACGACCTCGATCAGACGAAGGCGTCAATCCCAGACCCTACCCCCCCCCTACGATGACTCTGACGTTGTGCAAAATCTGAGGGACCATGGGGAAAAGCTCCTCGATCTCATTGAGGGAGTCACGTACTTAAAAGAGTCGGAAGGAAAGTTTGATTCGGAAATAAAGCTGGTATTTGAAGAGCACGCAAACAAGATTGCGCACTTGATTGCAACAAAAGCAGACGCAAAAAGTATTGAACTGGCGCTCAAAGGCAAAGCCCCCGCTTCCTTGGAAACGCACATCAACGATTTTGTGCACAGAATGATGGACAACGTAAAGACTAGATCTAAAAACGCAGCAAAGAAGTCCCGTGCTGACCGAGCAACCCTTGAAGCAAGACTCCTCAAACTTGTCAGCACGTCCCTCTACCGATTGCAAAAGCAGCAAAGACAGCTCTCTTCCATCGTAGGACCGTTCAATAGCTCCTTCGGTTCCATGCTGTACAAATGCCTCGCGTGCGACAGACCATCGCACTCGCAGATGATCCCAAAACGTCACGTCAATACAAACCATAAGTTTCTTGGCAGCGAAAAACGGGAACAACGGTCTCGAAACATGCGAGCATCCCATGCACACATTGGCACCAGAGAAGCCTTCGAAGACATCGATGATTTAGGGGAAAGAGCTCGAAGAAACGTTCACACGTACTCTCCATATCGCACTCTGGGGGCAGGCTTTCGATTAGCAAATAACGGTAACGAGGGATTCGGTGGCGACGGTGGAAGGCCTTCGACAGCTCCCCATACGCTCGGCTCGACGATATGAGAGGAAAATACAAACAAACCAAAAAACCTAAAATTCGGTTGTTAAAAAAAAACTAAAATTCAGTTAGTTGTTCTCTAATTCTGATGATACTTCTAAAATTATAAAAAAGTGTAAAACATGTTGTTCAAAAAAACAAAATGCTTACGTACTCGATATTTATCAAATCACCAAGGGTACTCGTAAGTCGACTCCCCGGCACAGTTGTAGTAATACACGTTTCCATCGTCATCGTAGGCTTCGGCCCAATCGTAGTACTCGTACCCCCCAGCCGAGAGTTGAGGTTGTACATCATCCTCCTCGCTCATTAATTTCTTTAGCAAAGCAGATGCTTCTTCATGCTTTGATATTTCAGCAAGATCAAGCGGGGTTCTATCGCCTCGATCCTTTGCTGTCAGGGCAACGGGGTACAACTCAACCAACCATGGGATAATGTCAATGCGATTGTTGTCTGCAGCATAATGAAGAGGCAACCAGCCACTATTGTCTCTGTGCTTAATGCATACGGGATAGTACGTATACAACCGCCCGAGGACTTTTGGCGTCGCGTTGTTGTGTATTGCAAGATGAAACGGCAGCACACCTCCCACAAACGATGTTTCCACATCCTCTGGGTGGCATTTATGCAAATATTTTATTGTTTCTTCAGTTGTCTGTTGGAAGAAGATTCAGGGTTAGCAGGCTGTTGAAGATTGCAATTGTTGTTATTTTACTTACCTTTTTCCATTTGTCACTAGTGCTAGATAGATCGTCGATCTCATGTGCAATTAAGCTGTACCGTTTTCGAATTTTGAGCTCTTCCGTACTGAGCTTCAGCTTGTGCTCGTCTAATTTTTTCTTGTATTTCAATTCCAATTTAGTCAGTATCTCGGCCGCGACGTCATTATCGTGCAAAATCGCGCGTTTCAACGGCGTTTTTCCTTCTATGTCTTTTTCATGCAGTGAAATTGGGTACTTTTGTGCCAAATAGGGGATATGTCGAATCCGGTTGTAATCGGCAGCAATATGCAACGGTAATGAACCGTACGCACCTTTGTATTTGATTGAATCTGGATGCAGGTCATAAAGATGTTTGACCACGTCCTTCGAAGCGTCGCTTCGGATAGCGTATCCCAGGGGTAACCATTTGCGGTTATCGGAAATATCAGGAGTCCTAATATGATGGGGATTTTTCTTGTGCAACTCTCGGATGTGCTTTATGCTGCTATATTCCCATCTAGACGCGTTTTTTGAGTACAGGCTTTCTATCTGTCCCTTGTTTCTTTGAGCGTACATTTTCCATGCTGCTTCATCGGTTGCTTTAAGATTATCTTCTATTCGCAAGAGCAGTTCAAGGGCCAACTTGCATTTTCCTTTCTTTGCTATATCGTAAGGTGTGTGATCCTGCTTATTCTGGACCGTCAACCCCTCCGGGTATATATCTGTCAAAAAGGTGATAACCTCAGCGGGACTGTTGTTCCGCGCTGCATCGTGCAAGGCTATTTCTCGATTGTTGTCTCTGTGTTTAACTGCGCCAATATACATTCCGTACAACGCCTTGACTACGCCTATGGGGGCTCCGTTTGCCACGGCGTAATTTAAAGGGACCAACCCGAGACTGTTCTCTGTGTAAACATGTCGCGGCTTTTCCCTGTTTAGTCGCTCAACAGTATTTACAGTTGTGTGTACCCACCTGGAACGTTGGAAAAATTCCTTGCTGAGGGTATTGCAGTACAAATTATCCACTTGATACTTTTCAATTATTGCCCTGGCCTTCCTGCTTACTTTGTACTGTTTCAAGAGCTTCTTTTCAAGGCTCCGTTTTCTTCTTTCTCTTTCTTTTTTAGGCATTTGAACCTTGTTTAGTGGCGGCAGCTGCAAAATTTCAGTTTCTCGAACAGTCTGTGCTGGGTCATCTGAACCCCCCCCATGTTCACTGCCAACAGCTTCATTTTTCTCTCCTAGTCCATTTTTCTGCTTATAAGCCTGAAATTCTACACCGCCGTCAACGATCATGGAGTTTAAGAACCTTTCTGTAAGTGTGTAAGCCCCTTTTTTGTTGAACCGCAGCGCTAATTCCATCGGAGTGTTCGTCATCCTGTCTTCTTCCAGCAAACCTAACCTATAATTTTCGTACAAAAAAAGAATCAAATCTTTTCGGTCCCTCTCCGCCGCCCAGTGTATGGGCAGGTAGCCATTCTTGTCTTTGTGCCGTATCGCGTGCGGGTACAGCTGATATATTTCCATTATCACACTCGCCTCTGCAGAACCAACAATTGCTCTGTGCAATGGGAGCCGCCCAAACCCTCTGTCTTTTGTTTTAACATAAGCTGGATTTTCTCTATGGATGAATTTTATCGTCTCTACGGTCGTATTCTTCCACTTATTGTTCCCATGCTTATCCTCTTCCCACCAGTTTATATGGTCCAGTGGAGGAGTGTACGGTCGTCCAACTGCAGGACTCAGAGCCATCGAAGTCGGTTCTGCCCGATGGACAGCAGGAACCTCACAAGAACGAACGGTTTAACTCTGAAAGCCGTCCTCAATCAATTACGCTTTCGCCTAATTTCCAATTACTTTAAAATGAACGTGGACGGCCGCCGTTCGAGCGCTTGCGAAACTGAAACTGGTGACGAACGCAAGGAAGAGGAGGAAGAGGCAATTATTATTATAGTAGTACTTCGGGTTGTTTTTCTATTATTATTTTTGTAAATTGTTGCTGCTGATAGACGTCTGTCTTCTTCTTCTTGGCAGGTACGAACTTGTTGTTGTTCCCAAAAAAATGCTCACTTTATTATTAGACGACTAACAAAGGAACACAGTATACAGAAACTTGTTTGCTCAACAGTGGATGATTAAGTTTCTTCGGTGCAGCAGTACGAGGATAGTTGTTGTTCGACGACCCCACCGTCGGTCTAATAAGTTCCAGGTAATTATTATTATATCCCTCTCCTTGATAACAGACAGCTAAACTGTCTGTTAATCATAACAGACAGCTAAACTGTCTGTTAATTTTTAGTTGTATTTACTTACTAAATTATTAAATCTTATTTTCACCATCGAAAGTCCCCCTTAAAATAGAAATTCGTTTTACGCTCATATATACTATTAAAATACTAAATAATTGCCTATATAATTATTTCCTACTTACTCTGGAGACATCTGTGGAACAGTGGTCACAACATTTTCCTGTCCATCCATCGACCATCCCATCCCTATTTTTATTAGGATCTAACAAAAAATAATTAACCGTATGTCTGTTATCAAAGATCTAGTTGGTTCTTGATTTACTTTCGTTTAAGTTTGGTCCAGTTGGTTCTTGACTTACTTTCGTTTACGTTTGTTCCAGTTGGTTCTTGACTTACTTTCGTTTACGTTTGGTCCAGTTGGTTCTTGATTTACTTTCGTTTACGTTTGGTCCATTTGGTTCTTGACTTACTTTCGTTTACGTTTGGTCATTCGGAGACATATCTAGTTAGTTCTTGATTTATTTTCGTTTACGTTTGGTCCAGTTGGTTCTTGACTTACTTTAGTTTACGTTTGGTAATTCGGAGACAGATCTAGTTGGTTCTTGATTTACTTTCGTTTACGTTTGGTCCAGTTGGTTCTTGACTTACTTTTGTTTACGTTTGGTCGTTCGGAGACAGATCTAGTTGGTTCTTGATTTACTTTCGTTTCCGAAACGAGAAAGAGTCGATCCTTGAGTTTTTTGTATGTTTAATAATACATATCAAATCTGGTAACCCAGTATTTTCAAAGAATAATATTCATTTTCAACATGTAACTAATGTATCTAAACTTTCCGTTGTTACACATTGTTATACACTAACATCAATATCAATGAACACAACATCCACACACAAAAGATCAAAAACGAGCAGTCTATCTCCTCCGAAACGAGAAAGAGTCGATCCTTGAGTTTTTTGTATGTTTAATAATACATATCAAATCTGGTAACCCAGTATTTTCAAAGAATAATATCCATTTTCAACATGTAAATAATGTATCTAAAAGATTGGATACTTCATATGTACTATAATGGCTATAATCGCTAACGAAATAATCGTCTAATTTAGTTAAAAAAATACTTAATGCTCTTCCTATGCTAATAGGTCCCTCGTTTTAGAAAAATAAAAACACGACCGATGTTTTTTTTAATAAGTTAATTGCTATCGTAGACAGCTGTTATAAAGTGTTCAGTGTCCGTGGCGCGAAAACAAATCCAAAATAACACAAAGAATTATATAATAATAAAAGATGAACACACCTCGTAGGACACCTAAATACTTAATTGATCTAGGGTGCAATAGCATTCAGCTGTCTGTTTTACTGTCTGTTAATTTTGAGGTCGAAATAATTTACCACCACGTATACTCTAAGTATAGTTCATTCTATATAAATTAACAGACAGTTCAGCTGTCTGTTATGCCTAGGAGAGGGATATAGCTATTATAGTCCTATTATCTTCCTATGCGGTCAAGAACTGTATTTAATAGTCTGTTCTATTGAATAACAAGACGGCGAGCGGCGAAGCAATCGACATTTTACTTTGGTCGTTCGTTGTTCTAGTCCTCGTATCCTCTTATAATATTATAGACACTGAAAAATCCTCGTACGTAACCGACATCCCCAAAAGCAGATTTTTATTACTACTTTCCACTGCTATATTTACGAATAAAGAGTATTCTAATATATTATAAATACCTATATAATCCGACTTCGTCACGATAGCATCGCGGTTTTTATCAGGGCGCCATTGACAATTGCCCAATCGAGGACTCCTGCGTCCGTACAGGATGCACGAGTAACCATGCGGGAAGCTAGGAAGATCTCGTTAATGGCGGGCCCCGTTGCTGTAACAAAGCCGACGAGAATATCACGAACGCCGTTTACAACTTTCTCCCCTGCATGGAGGACTTTTCCGCTGTGCGTGACCAAATCCCCAGCTTGAATCGGTCGCACAACCTTGTTGGATCCCACAAAACGTGTTCCACCGCCAACGAATTTCTCGGGAGACGTCAATGCTATGCTAAAGGACAGTAGGGATCCATCGCGATGTGCTTCTAGCTCTTTCTGTGCATTCGCAGTGTCTCCATCATACCTCACGTAGAAAAGATCGTTGATCGCCAGCTTCACTTGCTCTTCATCGCCATTGAAATATAGTTTATACAGTGTCGGCAGTACGACGGATGCCATAATCGGTTCGGCCACGGCCATAACTTTGGGCGCATCGAGCAACGAAAAATCTGTTGTAGGATGCACACTATGACGTTTGGTTAACCACCCGTGTTCTGCCACATGGATTTCGGTGAGTCGAATCAGTTCTGTGATTCTTTCCTGTGACATACACCCGTGGCAACAGTACGCAGACAAGAGACTGCTCTCCGTACTACTCGCTTCGTCGGAGTTTCCGGGCAACGTGGCACCTGCTACCGACGCCAAGAGCTTTGCTGCGTTTCTTATTTGCGCCGGAGTAACAATATCATCATCTGAATCTTCGTCCGAATCACTATCAGAGACATCGTCGTCAGCAGGTTCCTTCGTTTTTTTAATGCCAAGCGAATGCACAGTCAAGTAAGGCGCCAACGTTGCACGCGGACTGTTGCTCAAGAGTGCCGCCACCGCAGCCGCGCTCATTGTGTATGTGTTACAAAAGCCGTAATCAATAGGAGCAAGCAATCCTCCCGTGTGAAAACGCTAGTGCAAATACCTAGGAGAGTGGTGTCTTTGTACTATTTGATAGATCAAATGTTCATTTTTACAGATGCTACATTTTATACAGATTCATTGACCGGACGGATGATAGAATACTGAAAAGGAAGTATTATATATAGACAGGAAAAGAAAAGAAGATGATGATTAATTTTTTTATTTTATCAATTTTATTATAATTAATACCTTGGTACTATTATACTACTAACTAAAATCTCTCTCTTCTTCTCTCTTCTCCTACCTCTTCTTTTGTTTTTTTATTTATATTAATATTGTCGTCGATCGGGGGGGCGGGGCGGCGGGCAGGCTGGATCGCAATGATGATTACTTATGATATTGGGTAAAGATTCTCTTGCTATATATATTAGTATTCTAATTTTATATGCCTATATGTACTCAAATTTCATTTTCTTAGTCCCCAAAATTCATGGGTCTTGTGTACGTATCTTCAACGAATTCAAAAACTTTCGATTCTACAATGGAATTCATGCCGTTGATGACCCCTTGAATCATTTTCGAAGCAAACTTGTCTATGAATTCATCGTTACGCAAAAACTGTGAAATTTTCTCCATTTCAGACTCAGAGACATCCTGATTGCCGTCCCCGAACTTGATGTTCTTCATAGCCGCCTTTATTGCCTCCACCATAGCAACTTGGTCTTTGCTCGGCATTTTGAACGTGTCTTCTGTTCCTCTGCTGCGATGGTGCTTCTTGGCAGTGGCCTTTCTGTCATTTGGGCGCGCCTTTCCAGTCGATTTTTTGATAGGATTGTGTTCCTGCAACCCGAGGGATAACTTTTGCAGTTGTTGTTTCCATGAATTTCCATTCGTTGGCATGTTGAATGGCTGTGCGGTTTGGTGACCTGTTGCGCTACTAAAAAAAATGTCCAACTCAGTTTGTGAACGGAACGTGCGAACATGACCGTCCCAAACCGCCGTTAGAGTTCCATCAAAGTTGCGCGTCACTTGTTTGGGGATGTGCGGACTAATTTTTTTAAACACTCCTTTGTCTTGAACGGCTTCTTGGTATGACCGAAATGTTTGAATTTTCCCATCGCGAATCGAGGTAAATGTCCCGTCAAAATTCTGAACAACTTGGTACGCTTCCTGGCCTGCCGGGGAGCTTTCCCTTCCCTGGGAAGAAATAGTTTCTCTATTACTGCGCTCTTCGGTCGCATCTGTGCGGTGCACCCTACGTCCAACAGAAAAAATTTCTAGGATGCCATCGGTGGTAGTAAACTGTTGGAGCTTGCTTTCCTTAGCTCCGAAATGCATGTAAACGCTGTGAAAGACCCTTTCTTTTATGTCAGTCATGTTGAATTTGGCAATGTCAGAGGCCCTGTAGCCTTTTAACATTCCTTCCTTCAGCAGTGACTTAAGGTACATGTCCAACATCAAATCCCCAATTTTTTTTCCTAATAGCGCTCGGCTCTTTTTTAACGTCAAACTTGCAAGGGTTGCGTGCGCTCTCCTAGCACCTAGTCTCCTTTCTGCTTGCTCTGGGGACGTTGAGCACGCCTCAACATCCTCAACATCCTTTCGGAGCATTTCTATTTCTGCATCGTCGTTCTTGCTCGAACCGTACCGTTCAAAAATAATGCTTTGTGCTAGAAGGCTGGCGTAGACCATGCTGGTGGGGACTTTTTCCAGCATCGTTGTTACGTCATCGTGGGCCCTCACCTCATCTGCGGTCATCGTCTTCATCATTTTTTTGACAAGATACTCAAGAACGTCTACGTTTGCACCAGGCATTTGACCGATTCGGGCGGCTATGAGGAAGTGGCGGGACAGCTTGATGGTTGTGCCTTGGAGGTTGTATGACTGCGGCAGCTTCAGCAGGTTGATTACTCTTTTTTGCTTTTCGGCATGAACGTTTTCAAAGACGGCATCAACGCGCAGCGCGTCGAATTGGTTTGCTGTTTGCGCAAATCCATAATTTAGCAACAAATTTACACTCGCAATATTCCCGTAACAGATGACGATGGGCTCGCCGGTTTTGAAGGTTCTCGCTGCTGTCACTTCAAAGGCAAGGGTAACGGGGTCATACTTGTAATGCGACATGGAGTTGCTGATCAACAAACTCTTTTCCAAGATGTCGGAACCGTTTAATGAATTTAAGTTTTCTAGTGTATGATCGCACACTGAAGAATCGTGGTTCATTAAATCCGCCAATGGAACCACTGAAAAAAATTTCTTCTTCCAGTCCAGTTTCTGCCTCCCAACCGTGTCCGCCTTCGTTGCTTTTGCTGGGTTCGAGAAATGTCCATGAGAACGGCTGGATATTATAATCCACGCCCGTAAAAAATTCTTCATCGTGAAATTGTCTATAGTATTTGGTGGCAAATGAGGGACCAGTTCGAGTTTAATCATACTCCAGATGCTTGTCAGCACAAGTTTTCTTTGCAAAACGTGCTTCATCAGAGTCTTATGAGTTGACCGTTCCAACGTTTTGTTGTCGTAATAGACAACAGAGGGAGGTTTCGTTGGGAAAAAAGATAGTTGAGGAGATACCTCCGCAGATTTCTCCTCCATCAACAGTTTGATTGCCATTACTACCTGGGGCTGCCTTTTCATGTTTTCGAGGAACGTCTCCGAAGTCTTTTCCTCCATGATCTTCCATACGCTGTCGTCGCTCTCTTTCAGCTGAAATTGAATTTTTTTCGGCACCTGCAAAATCAGGTCTCCCTTCTTGATCGTCTCCTTTGCCACGTACTGGACGGATGGTTCTCCCCCATAACATGAAACCTCATGCCCGACCTTTTTGGACAGCACGGCCCCGTGAGACTTTGCCCATTCTAAGAGCGATTCAAATTGCTCCTTTGCCCCTTTCAATGTCGGCAACCTTGCTGCACTCGCACCGTTTACGTTTAGCGCAGTGATCATGATGGCCACGAAGATACAGAACTTCATCTTCAAAGCTAAGAGAAAGTAGACGTTTTGGTTTGCTTTCGTCCGCCGGCGCTTCCAGGTAGTGCATACAGTGCGCTCGAGATGCTTTGCGTGTCGTTCAATTGCATGCAAATGTTTATATTCTTGAAATGAACACTCATATTTCTGAGTTGTCAATGTATAGTATCGTTACGGTTTTTAAGTGAATTGTATATTTTATTGTTATAATATTTTCTATTTTTTTTTTAAATTAAAATTTAAAAAAATATTATTATTTACGAAATATTACTACATGTTGTTGTAGTGTTTCTTCATATTAGATGGTATGACCTTCAGTATTTTTATCCCAAATTGAAAACCTCACCATGTCCGTCTTCTCCTCCTCCCTCGCTCCCTCCATCCAATTCAAAAAAAACACTTCTTCTTTTTTTATAATTTTTTTTATTATTATTATTAATTGTCACCACACATTATTATTATTATTATTATTATATTAATCTATTATTAGTCGTTTAATAAAATTATTAACCCCCCTTTTCTTTACAAATAGAGGACAGTACACTGCATTCTCTGAAAATACTCTAACACGAACGAATGAAAGTCTAATATTAAAATCGGACAGAGCAAACACAAAGCGGCCACACATACACGCACACACTTGCACGTTTCAATCCCTATTTCCCTGGAAGACAATGGCTTCTGAATTTGCGTTGACAGAGATAAAAGTTGATGGGGCAAGAGACGCCGGCGAGGTAACAAAGCCCCTGGTAACAAAAGAGACCACTGTTTACGTGGACATCACCGCACTCACGCCTGGTACTAAAAAAGACTTCAATGTGCCAGTGTGCTGCGAGAACACTGTACCTTTCTGTTCTATGTTTTGGTTTTGTCTTTCGTTCACCTTCATTGTGCCGCTAGTTCTGTACCTTTTGTCGCTGAGCGCGGACGCGCTAACCGCAAACTCTCTGCAGACGATTTCTGCCGTTCTGTTGATCATAGGCACTCTATACTGCTGCTGCATGACATCGTTCCCATCGTTGATAAAGGACGGCGTCGTGTGTATGCCCAAAGGCCCTGCAATTTCGTCGCATTGGGAAGCGAGCGATTCGGAGACTAGCAAAAATCCTGTTAAGAAATTGAAGGTAATCGTAAACCCCCACGCAGGCGTAAAAGCGGGCCAATCAAATTTGGGAATATGCAAGGGCGTCTGGGAAGAAATGGGCATTGCCGTCGAGGTGATCGAAACAACTCATGCAGGCCATTGCCGAACGATTGCAATGAACGAACCACTCGATGATTGCGACGCATTGTGTGCGATCGGTGGTGATGGAACACTTCACGAGCTATGCAACGGATACCTCGCACGGGACGGTCAGTGCGACACCCCCCTCGGATTCCTACCCGGTGGCTCTGGGAATTCAATCATGTGCGGTTTTGGAACTTGGGACATGGCAGAGGCTGCCACGCGTATCGGCAAAGGGGAAGTCTGCATGATGGATGCCATCGAAGTCTCAACCATGGGGGAAACGATTGTCAGCATCAACACAATGTGCTTCGGTTTGCTGGGACAAATAGGCAGTGTTGCTGAAAACTTTAGGTGTTTGGGCCCGGCAAGGTACAACGCTGTCGCGGTCGGAAAAATTATGCTCGGGTACAAGGAGAAAGTGTTGATATCCTTGGAAGATGCCGATGGCAACATTTTCCAGCTGGAAGATAGCTACCTTGCGTGCTTCGTGAACCAGACGCAACATTTTGGAAAAGGGTTGCGGTGTTGTCCAACGGCCTTGGTCGACGACGGGCTGATGGATTTTTACGCCATAAAAGCCGGGTCTGCGAGCCGTGGCGATCAGCTGGCGATGCTGCAGCAAATGCCTACTGGTGCTCACTTGGACCACCCAGGAATATATCGGAAGCTATGCAAGTCTTGCACAATCACCTTCCCGGCTGGCCCAGGTATATTTGTCGTGGATGGGGAAAATGTGAAGCACAACGGAAAGGTCGAGATGACATGCCACAAGAAGAAAGTTCCTGTCCTTGCAGAAAGGGCAAGCCTTGTCCATCAGCTTTGAGCCTTGCCTGCAATATCGCGAGTTGGGTGTCGGGTCGTCAAAGGTCACCCAACCACCCCCAACTCCTTTTTTTTATTTAAAAAAAATTTATGATTAACACAGCGTATTTAAACTTGTTTTTAATTCTCAAGACTCAGGGTTTCATTGAAATATTATGGCTATTACTATACTCTAGATAATGAAAAAGGATGTGTTTTATGTGTCCATTTGGAAAAATTAACGATTTAGTATGTTTTAAAACTCTCATTTTATATCAATCACTGTGTCCATTTGGTAATATTATTTCTCTCGTTCTCACGCTTCTTTCTAATTCTTACAAAGTAACTGATTTGAAAATTCGAATCATTTAATTGACGGCTGCTACTTAATACGTTATATATGTGCCGCTTTTTCTAATTTAGTCTAATTTTTTCTTGGCTCTAAAATGGTCCTTAGTCTAAACATATGTTGTTGAAGGTTATAAGGACGAATCAATGGTGTAATTTTCATTGTAATGATCAATCGCCGCCAGGATGCACCCGTCTTCGATCAGCGAGATAGGTTCCCAATATCATGATATGGCTAGTAAAGTATTCGAGCTCTTCCATGGCAAGAGAAACATTCTTGTCCGAAGGACTGCCTTCGATATCTGCGTAAAACTGTGTCGCGGTGAACTCGCCATTCACCATGTAGCTTTCTAACTTCGTCATATTTACCCCGTTCGTTGCGAATCCGCCGAGGGCTTTGTACAGCGCGGCCGGGATGTTCCGAACGCGAAATACGAACGAAGTCATCATTGTGCCGCTCGCCGGACGCTCGTCGTCCGCGCCGCTGACCCCTGCCGCCGCCCTGTCCTTCTTTGCCATGATAATAAACCGTGTCGTATTCTTCGACGAGTCCTCGATGTCCTCGGCCAAAACCACTAATCCGTAAATTTCCGCGGCGAGTTTCGATGCCAATGCGCACCGCGTTGGGTCTCCCAGCTCGGCTATCTGCTTCGCCGATCCCGCCGTGTCTCCTCCAACAATCGTTTGTATCCCGTGCTTCTTCAAAAAATTTTGGCACTGTCCTAGCAAGACGATATGGGACATGGCGGTTTGGATGCTTCCAAGCTCGGATCCACGGGGAGCCAGAAGACTGATTCGCACGCGCAAAAATGTTTCCCCAATTATCTGCAAATCTGATCCAGGAAGCATCCGGTGCATATCTGCTACTCTTCCGTACGTTGAATTCTCAATAGGGAGCATCGCAAGCTCTGCTCTTCCCGAAACCACTTCGGTGATAGCATCTTCGAACGTGCGGCACGGCAACGGCTCGAAGTCCGGGCAAGCTTGCGTGCAAGCCTCATGCGAATACGCACCCAACTCCCCTTGAAAGGATATTTTCTTCATCGTTCAAGAAGAAAAGAAAACCGTAACCCTTATCGACATTCCAATATTGATAAACGAAGAGATCGGTTGGTTCAGTCAGATTGGAGTTGAAATTTATACTGCGAAACAGTCCTTTTAGCATTTGATTTGTAAAACGTATTTACTACGGTCTCTGTATTGACAAATTCTTTAGAAGTGACAATACTACAAATCCAAATACTACCAACTGCTGTAATAAATAATAAAAAAAAAAGAGAAGAAGAATAATAATAATTTCTGAAAAAGGAAAAGGCAATGCTATTCCTATATATTATTAATTAATAAATCTCCTCATCATTATTATTTTTGACCTTCTTTTTTCTTTTTTTTTCTTTCTTCCTTTTTTTTTTATTCTTCTTCTCAGATCTCAGATCCATCCTTCCCACTTCTTCTTCTTTTTAGACTAGGACTACTCCTCGTAATTATTATAATACGAAGTCGTCTATTAATCCAATTAACTAATTTTCGCCTTCTTTTCTTCTTTCTGAATTCTGAATTCTTCATCCGCTCGCCGCCATTTACGAGGAGGTATATTTTTTTATAAAAGAATATTCTTTATTAAATGACGACCGTCGTTGTTTTTTTTTAAGTAAAATGCGATGGTAGACACCTGTGCATTAAAGTGGTCAGTGTCCTTGGCGCGAAAAAAAATCCGACTCGATTTTCAAAGTATGAGAGTGTTCGGAAAGAAAATGACAAATGAAAGCAAGGGGCATGCCTAACTGCATAAGTTTAGATCAGGCGATTGTTCCGGTCACGGTGTCCGCTCTTTAACGAACGTTTATAAATTGTTTACCCTCAAATGACTTGGAATTGAAGTTCCTAGGGACAATTTTTTGTGAAATGGGCGATTTAGACCAAACGCCACCCGAACAAACCCTTGTTCATTTGTTTGTAATGAAAAAACGAACCGTACAGCCATAATTTTATATATCTCAAACCACTTTTGACGCTTTAAATTTTTAAAAATCATCCCTTTTTTATAAAGATCTCTTCGTTTCAAATAGTTAACACAAAGTCCTGTGCCATTTTTCAATTCCGCGCCAAAGATACTGAACTAAAAACCTCTCTCTTGTGCTGCTGTGTTGTTACTATCGATTTTTTACAGGATTTGTAAAAAAATCATCATCAACGACGCTTCTTTTTTAGTCGCGTCTCCGAAAATGAATTCAAACTAAAAAAAGTAGTGAATGGATATGTGCACGGCGAAAATAACTACACTATACTTGTTTGGTCAATTAAAAAGTAACAGTGTTCTCATCATATTCTCGTCAACTGATAGAGTTCGCCGTTTGTATGTTCTTTTCTTACTGAACATAGAGCTGGCCAAGCTGCAAATAGAGCTAAAGAGTGCTGGGTTGCAATATGGACGCTCCAACGATGAACCAGTACACGGTCACGATGGAAGACCAGGGCGGCCAAGCTGAGCTAAGACAGCGCAAATTCGGGACGATCAGCGAAGAAAAGAATGCAGCCGGTGGAAAGTTGGACCTTCAAGATGGGTTTCAACGTGGTATTTTGGAGCCCGGCCTAGAACCCTTTCAGAGCAACACCGAGCTCCCTCCTGTCGTTCGACACTTGTTGGGTATTAGCGCAAGCAGTTCGAAGCGAAACAAAATGATCTTTGCTGTTGCAGCGGTATTTCAGCAGCTTATGTTTGGCTTGCTCTTTTATGGCGTAACGAGGCTTGCTGCGTTTGCGGTCAGCATGGCCATACTGATGCCGATTTCGATGATTTCAGCGCAATGGAATTCCCCGAACTTTTCGGAATCAGGGTCGATATGGAACCGCTTTCTTTTGTCCGACAGGAAACACGTCGCTGTTTTAGAGAAACGGTTGAAGGGACAATTTTTTGGGACAGGGTTCAACATGCTGGTGGCGACCCCCCTTCTGGGGTATTTTTTTATCTTGCCCCTGGAGGGGGAGATGGTGTCCTCGCAACCGTTCGGGCCGCATTCCTGGACGATCGCCGTTATCGTTTTTATCCTCGGGTGGATCTCTACATGGAACGCAGGGCAACAACAGTTTCTATCCATGCACATGATAAAATATATCAACGAGGCGTGGGCCAGGGAAGAGGAGCGCCATGTTCGGAAACTGAGATCGCTTTTGCTGAAAATGTCCTGCACGGACGACATCAATACCAAAGGGCCCAAGTATCGTCGGATTTTGAACGAAATTGCTACGCTCCAGGAGGACGGGGACAAGTTTGCGCGTGAAGTCACGAAAGGCGTTGGCACAGTGATGGCCTTCATGGGCACGGTGCCCTTGGCACTCATTGTGGCGGTTTTTATTATTATTGCTGCGGGTACGAACCCGAACGTGAGCGACACGGGGAGAATTGTGCAGGTATTTTTCATGTGCTTCATGGGGATAGTAATGTTGTGCTTCTTCTTTTTGGCATGGTTTGGTCTGACTCGTGCGGACCGGGACTGGCTGTACTGGAAGCGAACATTGCTCAACGATGCTCGAATAAAGGACCTTGTGGGTAACCGACAATTTATCGGCCCAGAACTTTGGGATGAATGGTTGCAAGGGCACGAGCTGGCTGCCACCCGTGTCGCCGGGATAAGAGTCACAATGCGGCTCTTGTACCAAGTTGGGTCCGCAGTAATTTCAGCCATGGGGTTGGCGCTGTACTTTCTTGTCCGAGACAGTCTGAAAGAGTTCTTGTGAATTTTGGGAGAGGGGCAGGTACCGGTGCCGAGAGATGAATATAACAGAATACAGAGTATGATAAGTTTATGATATCATATGTTTATAAACAGAGAGAGGTAAGCTTAATTCTTTCTTCTTTTGCAAAAAAAAACAAAATATATAGTATGCTTTATCCTTTTGCATATTTTTACTGACCGCTCTCTGTTACGGCTAATATTGTACACTCGCGCTCGCACAAAATACGAAATCTATTTACTCATGCCAATGACCAAACCGCTGGTAACGGTCAACAGCGCGGCGATTGATATGACGATCATATTCCTCCTGCCCTTGATTTCTTTAAATACAAATATACCCCACAGCGACGCGACGAGCCCGGGACCGCAGGCAATAATCGGAAATGAAACGGCAAAACCCATCCCACTTGAATTCGCTATGAACCAAGACACCTGAGCGATCGCCCACATTACACCGCTGAAGAAGGCCGGGACGATAGCTTTGGGGTAGATCAGCGCTTCGTTGCCTTTGATCGCACAGTACGCCATGAAATACACTGTCATCGTAAAGTAAATGCCGCAGAAGTGTGAAAAAATGTAATCCATCAAGTATGGATCCCCTCCATGGTCGTGGACAACCTGCGGGGGGGTCAAGTTCGTGCCGTAGAACAGCCCGGACACGAGGGCAAGCGTGACACCGATCGTGCGTTTCGTCCCCCTGGAGAGTTTGTCGATAACGCTCGCTGCGGCCTGCTTCACGTTCACGGACTCTACGTTCGGGAGCCCCTCCAGCTTGTCCAAATCGTCGTGGAAGGATGGAACTTGGTTGATTTCTCGAAACGGCTTGTTGCCAATGATCCGTGGCGTCGGCATAAAGGACATGTAGTCATCGTTCCTTACGTGGTCGATCAACCGGTCAGCTTCCGTCTGCTTGTCCGTGGCCTGGCTTCCCTTTCCCCCGGACGACATGTCCTCCGGTTGCACCAGTATGTAAACGACGAGGGAGAGGCAGGCAAGGCACATTCCTGCATAATTCAACCCGACGTCGTGGATGCAAGTTGCTGCAACGCTCTCTGGATCGTCGCACGGCAGCTGCGGGTCTACTCCAAAGAGCCCGAACCTCCCGGTTGCCCACCCTATGAGCATGTTCGAGGTGCCCCATAGGAGCATACCTAACCCTAAGCCGATGAACTTAATAGTGGGCACGCTCATCATGTTCCCGGTTGTCCAAATCGCACCGCCGAGCATGGCCCAAGGCTCGAAGCTCGGAAAGCCGAGATACATGTTCACAAGGAGTCCAACGGTCCATATGCCAGAGCACATAACCCAGGCATAAAAGACCCCGTCACCAGTTTCCACCCGCTTCACGGGGACAAAGTTGGACCCGAAGAACAGCACAGAAATCCCAGCGCAAAGAAAGCCTACTGTCAAGCTCACAGCCATGATGATGTTGAAAAAAAAACGAAAAGTTCAGAGAGATTGTGCGTGGAACGATGCAGTAAAAGTATTCAAACAAAGTAAATACTAGGCAGAACAATATGACATGCGAGAACCAAAAATGTCGAAACACTTTCTTTTGTTCACTTTTTTTGTACTGACATGTTGATTCCATTTTTTTAAGATACTAGTCTATATATAAATATCGGATTTATTTTAATATAATAATACACCTCTCTAATAATAAGAGTAGGAGAGTGGGGTGGTGTTCGAGAGAGAATATTAATGTAAAATAATATACGAGGATAAATAACGAGTGATTAGCATTAATCAGATCGGCTCGTCAGCATGTCCTTTTCCTTCTCCCCAACCAAATTTGTGGTGTGAACAAATACTATTTAATATCGGTAGTCTACAACACCATACAAACAAGACAAATAAATACAAACCCTCCTACCTTTGCTTAACTTATTATAGTGTCTACGTAGTATTAATAATATATTTGAAAGAAAGGAAGAAACATCATTGCTATTAAAATATTATAATAAAAAATGATTAAAAAAAAATGTGAACGAACGAACTAGCTGAAGTGCTGAAGTCCAACAAGAAGAAATTGAGGATTAAAAACGAACTCTTGGACTACGTACGGTAATGTGTTACGTCGTATTACATTAGTCTATGTATTATGAGGACTAATTCCACTACAGTAATAGGACAACTGACAAAGATCGTTCATAAAATAATGTACGACGTATACTAATAATAATAATACAAGCGAGAAGAGAGCGGAGAGCAGAGAGACGACCGTAGAGAAAAAGAGTTATGATTAGGGCATGGAGTTTTACTTAAATTATGAGATATATTTTATTTACATTTATTTAATTTTCTTTATTCTTTCTTTCTTTCTTTCTTTCTTTCTTTCTTTCTTTCTTTCTTTCTTTCTTTCTTTCTTTCTTTCTTTCTTTTCTTTTCTTCTACTACGATATTATATTATTTTTTTTCTCTTTCTCCTCTCTTTCATTCTCTTCGTCTTCTTTGAGTTTGTTTGTTGTTGTTGTTGGGTTCTGCGCGTTGGGCTTCTTTATTAGACTTTAGAATTTGAATTAAAAACTCCATTATTGATTTATGATGATCTATTTATAATGACATGAAATAATCGAAGATAAGATCGGTGTGCATGCGTGTATTTTTATTTTTGTGTGTTACCCTAACCCTAAAAATAATAAATAAATTGAACAAGAAAAGGAGAGAACACCTATCCGATGAAAACGCTTTGATTCAAAGAGGAAGAGACACCTACGTTGCACTTCGGAACGAACGGTGCCGCCCATGAAGCCGAAAGCTTTTTACGCCGTAGTCGTAGGAGCCGACGCAGGGGTGCACACAGATTTTTCCAAAGTGTTGGAACTGACCGAGGGCCTTCCTGGGACTCGCTTTAGAGGATTTAACACAAGGCATGAGGCCTCCGCGTACTTCGAGGAGGCGATGCAGAGCGGTTTAAGCGACGGTGGTGCCGCGTCGCCAGAAACGGGGACTGCGTCGGAACCGAAAGTAAAGGCGGAGAGGGTTCCACCGAATAGTGCCGCCCCGTGCAGCGCGCAGAGCGTGCTGCCCCGTCCATTACCAGATCTGCCGCTAGCCCCCGAGCTGCCGAAGGACGGAGAGGCTGAAGACAGCGACGACGAAGTGGAGGATGTCACCGAGATAATGAGGGCGAGGGATCTCGAAGAGTTAAAAAAAAGTTCAATCGACCTGTCCTGCTATGTGGACGACGAAGAGTTGGTCCCTTTGGACGAGCACCAACAAGCCGCGTTAGATATGGTTATGAAGGGTCAAAATGTCTTCATTACAGGGGTTGCTGGTACTGGGAAGAGCTTGTTGTTGAAGCACATCCAGATGGCGTTGAAAGACAGGGAATTTGTGGTTATGGCTCCCACAGGAATAGCAGCGGTAAACGTCAATGGTTGCACATTGAATTCGTATTGTGGCATAGGAATGCCCAAAACGAGGTCCGATTTTGAAAAGATGTGGAGTCGAAAAAAACAGCTGCGGAAGGTCGAGGTCATGATAATCGATGAAATATCCATGTGCAGCGGTGAGATGCTGGACAACATTGAAGCTCAGATCCGAACGATAAGGCAAGACCCCGGAAACAGGGCTTTTGGCGGCGTCCAGGTTATTGTGTGCGGCGATTTTCTCCAACTGCCACCTGTACAAGTACCGCCCGGGGCCAACGACCTTCGGTACAAAAAACACGGGAAGGTCCACTTGGCCAGAGTGGACGAAGTGTTTCTGAACAGAGGGTATGCCTTTCAAGCGGAATGCTGGAAGAGAAGCGAAATTCAAACCGTAAGACTAACGCATGTACATAGGCAAGGGGGGGAAAAGCAGATGGTGCAAGCGCTCCAAGCTATTCGCCAGGGCAACATAACCAGCGATGTCACCCAACTCGTGACAGACTGCCGAGCGGCGCTAGAAACGGTGAATGGCATCATCCCCACAAAATTGTACTGCAAGAACATTGATGTAGATAGGGAGAACCATGGGGAACTAATGACACTGGAAGGCGGCCTTGTAACGTTTCTCGCTAAGGATCAGATTGAAGCCGAGGTGAAGCAGCGGAGTCTGTCACGAAACGAGCGATACCTACTGAATCGCTTTTTCGAACCGCACCAGTGCCGCGTGAAGAAGGTGCTCGAGTTGAAGGTGGGGGCCCAAGTGATGCTGCTCCAAAATGAAAACATAGGCTCCAAGCTGGTGAATGGGTCACGAGGTGTAGTGGTCGGGATCAAAACGGCGATTGAGCACTGCAAAGAGCTAAATGAAAGAATTAAAAAGGCTTTGCAGCAGGGTGACCCAAGCGCTGCAGCTGAGCTGGAGAGAGAGTTGGCCCAAGCAGAGACCCACGACTTTTCGCTTCTGCCGGTTGTGAAATTTACTTCTCGAGCAGAGCCTTACACTATCCTACCCCACGGATTTTCCAGGGAGGTTCGTGGCTTAGGGAGCGCGATTCGGTTTCAAATTCCCTTGAAACTTGCATGGGCCATTACGATTCACAAGTCTCAAGGTATGAGCATCGATCGACTAATTGTGTTTCTTCAAGATGCGTTCGCAGACGGCCAGGCGTACGTAGCGCTCTCACGAAGCACAAGCAAAGCTGGCCTTCAAGTAGTTGGGTTTTCAGACAGGTGCATCAAAACGTCTTCGTTAGCCGTGGACTTTGAGAGTGGTCACGCAGACATCGTATCTTGGTTGGAGGAAGCAAGAAAAACATGGGATGATGTTCGACGAAAAATATTAGAGGAATTTGATTTGGAAGATGCAAGGGTATATCCTAATTGCCAGTGCAACGTTGAATCAAAGCGAGTGCAGGTCAGAAAGGCAGGGACGAACCAAGGGCGATTTTTCTTTTGTTGTAGCAAGCAGCGCAACGATCCACTGAAATGCAACTTCTTTGGATGGGATGTACCGCAAACGGCCCCACCCCCAGCGTCGATACCACCGAGCGCGAGAGAAGCGTGCCATGCGCAGTCCTTTCAAAAGAGAAAAATGCCAGCAGCTGCTCAACGCTACCCATCTCAGTCGTACTCCCAGTCTTCATCGTCTCAATCGTCTTCATCATCCCCAAGCAAAAGAAAACGAACCGATTGGGATGCAGTCATCAGGTTGTTAAGCCCCCCAGGAATGTAAAATAGTTTTCACGGAAAGCGCTTGTAAATTAAAATTGTCTAAATTTAACTGGAAACAAGACAAAAAAGAACTTTTCTCAGCGAAAGTGGCAAAAAGATAAATATACGATATGTCAAGGGTAAGAAAAACAAATAAAAATATAATTGTGAGAATATATTAATTTTTACAAAACCAGGGTGTAGTGTATTTATCAGAATTTCTCTCTCTTTTCTAACATACTCTCTGATTTTAGATTTGAAATAACTGTGAATATTATAAACCAGATCTTCAACCAAGCAGATCCAGAAATCTTACAAATCAATCAAGTCATTGCTTAAAAAATAAGGACTCGAAAGCAATGGACAATCAAGCCTCTCATACAATCATACTTCACAATTATCTGAAGAAGTCGACTACGGGACACCGGATATATGTTCTGAATGGGAAGATTATGATTGGGACGAAGACCGAAAAATTACTTTTATACTGTCCATTCACTGAATTTAACTTCTTTTTTAGGAAGATAATTTATGAAGAATTCAAATAGGTTATCTTATTTAATATCATAGGTTATTATATTTGATATATTGGAGTGTCTTAAAACTTACTATCATACATAACTTGTTTTTTTTTTAATGCTAAGGATTCTTATCATATATATACGAAATAACCTCATTTGCAACTAGCATGTTTTCCAGCACCATGACTTCTCCAATGTTCTTAAAATCTACAACGTCAGAATCCGCCTTGTGGGTTCGCTGATTAACGACGCAAAGTTTCTTCCCGCCTTCGCGTTTGTCTTCACCATTGTATGGTAGGTAGCTTCTCATCTCTCGGGCTCGTTTAGTGTCACACTCGCACCCCAAAACGACAAAACAGTCCGCATTAGTGACCTTCCCAAAAGCGTTGGCGTAGTTTGGCTCCAGCGTCACAGGCAACGTTTCCAATTTTCTTAAAATGGCTTGCAAAAATGAAGACAGTGTGTCGCCTTCCTGTCTTGTTACAATCGTTGGCGAGCTTACGTTCTCGTCTTCACCGTGCTCAATTACGACCATGCCCCCACTTGAAACGAGCACAGCGTTTAATGCCGCTACGACAACCAACGGCATCTTTGAAGGCTTGCCCATGTACCCAGAATTGTCCACCGACCGTTTTGCAAAATCTCGATTCATGTTCGTAGATTCTGTTGCCACAGTGCTAGTGACCTTCTTTGGAGCCGAGTCGATCGAAAGGAGCCGAAGCACAGGTCGGCCCTGCCCGTCCATGTTTTTTCTGTCAACAATCATGGCGCCAGCAACGACTGTAGTGCCTTCACTTTTTAGGGAAGAAGCTGCAATCATTGCAAGCCCCCCCGGCCCTCTCCCTGTTCTCTTTCCATCTGCTACAAAGATAGACGCATCGCTACAGCATTCTGAAATAGGTTGCCTAGTATAATTGTGCACTGTCAAAACTACATATTTGATGTTTTTCGGCAACTTTGAAAATTGAATGCGAATATTTTCTCGGGCCCCTTTTGGATACGGAGCTATCGTTATATCTCCTGAGTGCTTCATCCCTGTAGGATTCATGTTTTGAAAATTGCAGACCCCGCTGGGTTCCCATTTGTCATCGTACATGGTACAACTGAGGTCAAGGTCGACCACTGGGCCCTTTTGCTTCTGGCACCACGAAATCCCAAGAATGAGCTCCAAACCGTCTGCTTCGGAGCTATCAGTTTTGGAGTCAGTGTTCTCACCACCTTCCAAAAGTTGATTGATACAGACTACTTCGCCACGCCACATTGAAACCTTTGAGTACGGGGGCTCAATCGGAGGAAGGCCCGACCTGATAACATTATCGTGCAATTCTGGAGTCAAAGATATAAGGGATATTACCTTCTTTGTGCCCAGGGCGAGAGACTGGCGGGTCGCCGCCAAGAGGCATTCAAAATCGTTCATAATAAAAGCCAAGTACTCTTGTACCGAAGATTCGTTGAAGCCTTTCGAGACCACTTTGTATTTACGAGCGGCGTACACCTGGCCTTTCAAATCGGTATAAGCACGCAAAGGCATTTCAACAAAGATTTCATCTTCTCCAATGGGGTTCGAACTCTGAACCAACTTCAACTTCTCCGACAGGGGAACCATATTGTTTGCGACATCAATGAGTCCAGCAACTTCTCGGATAAAGTCGTTCGTGAAATCGTTTTCAATCAAGTGTTTTATTTTCATCAGATGAATCAAATCAATTTTTTGTTCCTTTTGCGAAGCCCTTTTCTTTACCACGTAGTCCTTCACCACAGAGACTGGGAAATTCAGCAAGATAAGGTTGCGAATATTCATATAAACTTGGGACTCCGATAGAATTTTCTCTTCGAACATCATTGTCCACGTTTCCTTCGTATTTCCTCTCATCGACAACAAATTCGTGACTGTCACTCGATCAGGCTTGGGCAATCTTTTGCGGGACAAACTGCTTTGAAAGGTAGGCTGCAACCACGCAGGGTCCTTTGCTTTGAAGATACTGCCAGCGGCATCGCATAGCGCTTTTAACGGAGCGACTACCCTTTCACGCCACAGCGACGTTTCGAATTCCTCCTCATTCTTGGGGTACTTTTCTTCCATAAGCATCAGGACAAACAGGTACATTTTCTGCATGTCCTTTAATTCGTTGCTAGTAACTTTTCCCTTGCTCAGCCCATCTTCTGAAAATCTTTTGGAGGAAAGCATAGATCGAATGTGGATTGAGTGATAAATGGTTTTCCAGAGACCTCGAGAGGTAAACGTGCCAAATAGCTGGAGGGGACTCAGCTTTGCCAACGCTCCAACAAGCACCCTTCGCGTGCTCTTTGGAATGGAGCGCTTATGGGGAAATACCCACGGTTTCACTCGTAGTTGTTCCACGGTCAGGCCGTTCAGAGTTGCTACCGTGTGCCCAATGCTGTCTACCGTCGGCAAGAGCGTGCGTGTGTCGACAATTTTCTTGGAGCCAATGTGGTCCACTACTTGTTGTCGATAAGAGCCGTCCGGCAAGAGCTCCATGAATACCTTGGGGGACATCATCATGGCGCATAAAATGGAGCAAAATACTTTGTTCAGGGACTCAAACGTAGCCACTTTGTCAACAATGTCTTGCGGGCACAGCGAATTCTCCGCTTCAGCAGAAGGGGCGCCCTCGCTTTCTTGCTTTGGCAAGCTGAGTTGAATCAGTGAAATCACACAAACAGTCATGTCTTTGACATTGGAAAGGGTGGGAACAGCTCGGGTAGCAAAATGCTTCTTTAGTTTGTCCCAAAAATAGCTTTCGGTCTCTTCTGCGTTTGTATGGGCAACGATTGAGGTCCACTGGGAGTTGTCGGGGGGGGTTTCCAATACTCCTTTCATTACTTTGCGTGTCCAGTGTCCATGCTTCAAGGCTTGGAAAATTTTTGCAGACAAGAGAAATAGAGAAAAATTGTCCTGCAGATCCCCGGGGTTCATAATTTCATGACGAACCTCTGCGAGCCACAGGGGCGATGTGTCCATTAGCAACGTGGCTTCCGAACAGGTTGTTTTCAGGGCTAAACACGAGCGTAGATCAAGCACTGAGAAGGACTTGCCCAACTTATTATTTTGTACCTTAATCGCCGCGTACGCCAAGTCAACAGCGACCAAGTTCAGCCAGTGAAAGAACGCCTTATTTTGCACGCTAGCACTCAAACTACTCGGGCGTTTTGCGTATAGGGACATTTTTGCAACCCCAGCCTCTGAAGCAGCAGGCTCGGTCGGTTGTACCCTTAAAGCCGCTTTGAAAAACTCTGTGGACAAAATGACAGGCATGGTAGTGATTGTAGTAATTTCTGGGCACAGTTCGTTGTGTTGAAATGAATGATCTCACAAATAAATAAATGATATAAATACATACAGCACATTTCTTTCTATCTTCATTATAGTCTGTACATTCATTTTAGATGATTTTTTTAATGTTGTTTGAAGTAAAGGAACGGGTTCTGGTTTGACACGGTAGGAAGGAGGTTGGTGGGTGGTGCTGGGGGGAATTATGTTGCTGCTCCTCCTTCTTCTTCTTCTTCTTCTTCTTCTTCTTCTTCTTCTTCATCTTTTTTTTCTTCTTTTTTTTCGATTTATTCTACCTCTTCATCTTCAAGTCGATTCCAAAAAATCCTAATATAATAGTGTCTAAGTATAAATTTGAATAGGAAAATACAACATAATTTATATAAAGATATAATATAAATAATATATTTTATATAGTAATGTATATTATTTTTCTACTGTATTTAAATAGACTATAATAAATATACCTTGGATTTTTTTATTTTTTTGCGGTGAAATACGCGTAGTGCTGGGTCCTGGTGGACCGACACTTGTGAAAAAACAAAATTTTTTTCTTTTTTCTTTCTACCTGCATATTTATAATACTTCTTGTGCGTGTCTTTCTGCTGTGGTATTATTAGATGCTGTGGTATTACCTGTTTTTTGGGTATTTATTCAAAAGAATTATTCGAGAAGAAGAAGAAGAAGAAGAAGAAAAAAAGAAGAATCTTCTTGAGGTGTTGATGAAATAAATGACCCAACATTACATTGCACAGCATTGTTATTTGTTTATCAAAAAAAAAGTAAAAGAATATGTCATCATCATCATATTCACGTTGTGTTCTTAGTTACCACCTTCTTCTAAAAAGAACTACCAAACATGGAAGTCACTAACTTCTGATGTGATCATTTCATTGTATATAGGAATTCTGTTAGGAAAAAGAACAGGAAACAAAGTATTAGACAAAACGATTTCTTCTGCAAACAAGCATATCGAACGACTAAAAATTTTAAATCACGACCAAATATTATTTCAGCTGTTACATTTCTTGTACCAGGCACATCAGTTGACGAGAAGACACACCCACACTTTAAGACCAATCATGAACTCCGGACATGCCCCAGCTGAACGCGCTGGAGGAAAACGTGTTGCGAAAGGAATTTCGCACGCAAAGACTCAAGGGCAGCCACAAGCTGCCAATATATTGATTGCGGCAGCAAATAACGATGGTACAGTTGTTACGGACGAACCTGACATTGGAATGGATTCAAAGAAACAAATCAGCTCTGGGGTCAAACAAACCTATGAGAAGCCACAGGCCAGCCGTCAGCAAAAGCAAGGTAAATCCATCAACAAAGACCTTCGACGCAACGGTAAGTTGGGACAACCTCAAGGGCGAGTTAAGCACGGCAGCGGACAGTAAATTCGTCAAAATTTGTCTTAGATGCTGTGGTAATTTATCACGAGAGGATGGAGCCAGATGAACTCCAAATGTAGTGTTGTCGTGGAAGAAGCAATTTTAGAGAAAAATGGTTTGTCTACACATAAATTTGCTCCCCCCACCCCTTAGAGTGTAAAAAGAAAAATCTCTGTTTCAAGCATAGTAATATATACTCTAAATCACCTGTAAACATAATTGTTTGTAAAAATGTTCAAAAAAAATCTCTCTTGCTCGGGAAGAAGAAGAAGAGAACAAGAAATTTTACTATATTGGTACTTCAAGTTGATCTTTCGTTTGATGAACTTTGAACGTTGTGTTTTTAATTAAAATAGCTATTTTTTATTATTTATTCTTCCCCATTCCCCATCATCATGTGACACATGTGATCTTCTTCTACCAAATTAGAGTTAGCTTCAGGGTTATATTGGAGTTGGTTGATTGAGATTATTATACTACCGTACCGGTATACAGGTGTCAAAAACAATTTCAGAAAAGTATACAGGCACACAGCATATCTTCCTTCTTTCATCGATCATTTTTTTTTCCCTTCATTTTAAAATTTGTTTTGGTTTTTTGTTGTTTGTTTGTTTGTAGTATTTATTAGATATAAAATAATTAATACATTCACAAGATCTAATAGAAGGCAATAGTATTGGCTAGAAGACTATTATACGATAAATATTTAAAAAAAAAATAATCTGAAAAACTAACAACATATAATACAAGTACAACAAAAAACTGATGATTTTTGGAAAAAAAAAAGGGTACTCTTGCTGTGTCTATATTAATAAAATGAATCTTGAGAGGAAAAAGCAACAACCAAAAAAATAACAATAGGAAAATGGCACTGAACTGTAAAAGTTTCTTGTTATATGTTTCGTTTCCACATAATGGTCTTCGGAAGGGATAAATTCTATAGCAAGCAACCTACCTTGACATTACTCAAAGTTCACGCATCGGAAATTCTCGAATAAATCATCTTAGGTTTTATTAATTAACTTACATACACTCTCCAGGAAACGGAAACAATGAAAAGTCGTTCACGGTGCGCAAGAGGCAACGGGTCGAGTTGGGCGCCGATGGTGTCAGGGGCCATTTCCGGCTCTATTTTGTCTTTTATTGGTCACCCATTGGACACGGTGAAGGTGCGCATGCAAGCGAACAGCAATGTGTACGCATCCACTCAACAGTGCGTACGGTCGATAGTGAAAAAGGAAGGGTTTAAAATCTTTTACAGTGGCTTTACGCCAGCTCTCTTTGGTGCAGTGTCCACGTCGGCGATTAGGTTTGGAATACAGAGCAAGTTGAACACGCAGGTCGGCAGTATTTTTTGCAAAGGGTTAAGCTGCTGTTCGTTTGAACAACTTCCCATATCATACCGCATTGCGTCTGAAGCACTAGGCGGGGCCGCCGTGGGCGTGATTCTTCCCCTTTTGACGACTCCTTTGGAACTTTTAAAGTGCAAAAAGCAAATGGCCAGCAAACCTCGAGGTCTCCTTTCGGTGAGCCGGTCCATGATTGCCCAAGGGGGCATCAAAGCGATGTGGACAGGCCATGCTCTCACAATGACGCGCTCTACTCTTGGTAACTGCTTGTTGTTCGGTTCGTACCCAATGTGGAAATTTCTATTGTCCTCCGGCTCAGACTGTAGCCGACAGCAGTCCTACTCGTACCTTAGCGCTTGTGGTATATTGAGCGGATGGACCAGCTGCTTGCTCACTTACCCCATCGACAGTGCGAAAGCCAGGGTACAAGTGCGCTCAAACGGTAAATTTTGCACTTCACAGGGAATGAGAGGTATGATAGTAGAACTTGCTTGCGAGAGGGCGCTTTACCGGGGACTCTCCACCGTTTTGGTAAGAGCGATTCCTATACACGCACTTTATCTGCCGACCTTTGACTACCTGCTTCAATTCTTTGAAGGAGTTGAACGGTAGCAAAAAAATACGACCAGGGCCCTATGCTATCCTATTACCTTGGTATTATATTGTTTCAAAAATTAAGTACAAAAGTATTGTGATGCTATTGCTTGTCTTTTTTTATCAAGACGCAAAAATACAGGCACAGAGTGAGGACTAACTTCCCGTGAAGATCGTATAAATCAAGATTTTTATATACTAGTGATAGGGGCATAGTACGGTTACGACCCCGGTAGTATTAGGGAGGGGGAAGAAGCGCGAAGAAAAGAAGAAGAGAAGAAGAAAAGAAAGAAAGAAAGAGAACGAAGAAGTTGGTCCGATGATGGTCGACGAGGTCGATCTGACACTTTTTGTATTTTGATAGAGACAAATAAATAACCAGAAGAACCAGGCAATAAGTTATTTTTTCTCAGACATCTATGGACGATGTGAAGAAAAAGATTCTTGACACTTATTGCCGACAAGAAATATAAGAAGTAGAAAGTAGTTTCATTTTATTGCACCCACTTCCACCACCACATGTTTTCGTTCACTCAGCTACTGGTATTGAGTAGTTGTGTAGCCGCCGCCCTGGCGTCCAGTTCTAGCACAGAATCAGCTGCAACGGTATATTTGAGAGGCGAGAGTACTTGGTCCGTGGCCAAAGGCTTTGATCCAAAAGGGGTCGCTTGGGGAACGTTTCAAGATGGGCTGCAGTCCACGGGATGGGGCGTGTTAAATATCGAAACGAACCCTGTGTTTTCGGACCAAAACCAAGCTTTCGCAGCTGGCGTGGCCGAAGGTTTCCTTACATCGGAACAAATACACAATACGTTTCTTAACTTGGCACCAAACGTTTTCGGCAACACGTCCGCGCCATCATCTGCTGTTCAAGCCTTTCTGAACGACCAGGAAGCGTTTCTGGTAAAGTCCGTTGAGGAAGCGAAAGGTACCGATCCTTTCTGGAGGCAAGCAAACTATGTTTACCAGCAGTACCTCGGTTTAGCGTTTGGATATGAAGAAGCGGTTGAAAGAGGTGCAGCAAAGAGCCTTCCTTCGTTTGCCTTTCAAATGCTGAATGGCGTCGGCGACTTGTTTGATATAATTCCAGCATGCGATGAAGAAAAACGTATAGATTGGATGCATTTGAATCAAACAGAGGCAGAGGATTTGCACCAAAAACAAGGTCATTGCTCCGGGTTGATTAAAGTGACTGGTGACATGTCTGACCTTTTTATGGCTCACTCGAGTTGGTACACATACTCAAATATGAACAGAATATTCAAGCATTACAACTTGCAGTTCAAAGACGAATCTACAAAATCCCGAAAAATCTCGTTTAGCTCCTACCCTGGCTTTTTAGAAAGTCTGGACGACTTCTATCTTCTAGAAAGCGGACTAACCTGGACGCAAACGTCCAATGGGGTCATTGATCATTCAATTTACAAGAACGTCGTTCCACAGAGTTTGTTAGCATGGCAGCGGGTTCGGATTGCTTCTGCCATGAGTGGTACTGGGGAGGAATGGTACGAAAATTTTCGTCGCTACCACTCAGGAACATATGCAAACCAGTACATGGTTGTTAACATGAACCTTTTCGAACCGGAGAAGCCATTAGTAAATGGCACTTTGTGGGTGGTTGAAGAGGCACCAGGTATCATTGTTGGGGCAGACATGACGGAGCAGATCAGAATGGGCTATTGGGGTTCTTTTAATGTGCCCTTTTTCGAATCAGTGTACGATTGGATGGGGTATCCAGCGATGCGGCAGAAGTTTGGAAACTATTTCACCCATGATTTATGCCCTCGCGCACAAATCTTCAGGCGAGACCAAGGAAAAGTGGTCGATTTAGACTCCTTGAAGTTGCAAATGCGTTACAACAACTTCAAAAATGATCCGTACTCCATTGATACCACTGGCAACCCTAACCCGATGTATGCAATATGCAGCAGAGGAGACTTGAAGCCGACAAATCCGTCCGCGGGAGGCTGCTATGACACCAAGGTTACATCGTATAAAAACGGTGCAAAAGATCTTCGAGCCCAGGCTTTGAATGGACCAACAAGTAAGTACAGCGGAGGTGAGCTACCCCCTTTTGAGTTCACCGGACCTTTCAACAAAAACCAACACTTCGGTTTGCCGACCAAATTTGACTTCGACTTTATTTCGGTGGAGCCACAAAGTCCGAAGAAAGATTACGAGTAAGTTTTATTTTTAGCATTAACACTCAAGGGTTACATTGATGAGAGAAGAAATTTCATTCCTTTACAAAATGCGATGCGATTTGAAGAGATAAAAATTAGTTTTTATTTTTATCTTATTCCTTGTCTAAACTTTTCTTTTAAATTAGTTAAATAACAGCCAATTTTCTTGCTTTTATTTAAATTAGTATGATACATTAAATTTAATTACTTAGAAAAAACAAAAAATTGGCTGTGTTATTAGAGTGTGCCAAAAATTTACAACAACGTCCCCCACGCAATACTGATCATTAACACAACGGCTGAAGTCCATAGGATTCGGGACGAGTGTCTCCCGCAGGACTTCATCGCGTACGACTTCCAGCTACTTCCATCGCCAGAAGCGTATGCATAATTATTTGAGTTCCGTTGATTAGGTGAGCCTCCCATTGAGCTCGTCCATTGCACATTCGCGGCCCAGTCCAACGCTTGCTTCAACGAGCCATATTTTTCTCTGCACCCACTAAGAAAACCGGTTTTTATCGCCACCTTATTTTTCTCTTTCCAATCTTTTTTGTACCACAACAACTCTGCAGACACACGAATTCTTGAATACTTTGCACCCTCACAGATAATTGCTATTTCGATTTTCGCATCAAAGAGGTCCCGCAACGGTAAATCCGCAGTCATGTTCGATATTTCAACTATGCACACGCCTTCCTGATCTGCCTTTACGTACTGCACTTCCACGGTCTGACTCTGAGAAACGGCGCGACCCTCTGGTAGCAGGAAGGTGATGCTGCGAGACATGCCTTTGATATTTCCAGGAACGTGTTTTTCATATTTGCTTGGGGTCTTCCCAGTGTTTGTGACTCCGTTCCCGTGCTCCCATGACCCCAAATTTATGTGCCGGTAGGACAGCAAGTTGTAGAATGAGAGCAGAAAGGAGCTATCGTTAGAAAACAGATACCGTTTCAGCCGCGGGAACGGGGTGTCGACAACAATGTCCAAAATAGGATCTGTCAACCCGCTTGGCACCTTGTTAGAAATCTTAATCTTTTTTACGTCCTCATTCTCTTTGTGCACAATTTTGATCTCATCGTTCCAATTGTTGGCACTGTTCCAGGTCCCAGAAGGCGTTTTCGATGGGACCAAGTACAACGCTGCTCGCAAACTACCATTTCTCACCAAATGAGACTTCCCTGCATACGTACGAATGTAGATCGGAAAATCTTGCACTACCTCGCTCCCGGAAACGTTGTGATCGTCATTGGCTAAACCGTTGATTTCATCGTCTTCAAATTCTTGAATCACATGGCTTTCTGCACTTCCAATCAGGCGCGGCAACTCCTCGAGCGTAAATCGCGCAGTGGTACCGAGAATTCGAGCATTCTTGTCCCACTCTGCAGCCCAATTGTCGCGCATTACAACTTCAAGCTCAATTTGACCTTGGCGAATGTCTTCGTGAAGCAAATGGCTCATTCGCAGAACGCCTTTGTCGTTTTTCCATTTCCCATTTTTTCTCAATATCCATTGCGACTCCAGTTCGGCGCACTGGCTTTTGCTCCAACGAACCCGCGCAATGACTCTGTTTTTCCATTGCATCCCTGGAAGCAGAAGGGCACTCGCGATTTTTAAATCTTCGCATTCGTGTTCCAGGTGAACTTTGTGCAGACTTTTTAGCCGAATAACCAGGTCCCACAAACCAGAGGATGCCGCAGCAGCTAAAGCTCCCTGTTGACCCATTTCTTCGTGGGACAGGACGCACCCAAACGTTTCCCGCATTGCTTGTCTCATTAACATGGGGTCGCTTTGAAAATACTTTTTTCCCGCAGACGACCGAATTTTTAGGTGGGGGTTGAAGTTGAAGTCTGTCGCATATGTAGTAATAAGTAACGAGCCCGTTACTTTGGATTTCATGCTCCTCTGAAGCAATTTAGACCAATGCGAAGGAGGGCAGGAGTCTTTGGTGGCGTATCCATTCGTGTCGGTGTCCTTTACCAAAGGTACTTTTACCACACCATTACTCGCAATAAAGACGGAGACTTGTCCCAAAAATGCACTCTTGTTTACCTGACTGTCCCATACGCTGATTCGCAACAGCGACGTGCGTTCTTCTCGCTCTACCATACCAAACGTGAAATGCTCTTCCCACGTTGGGTTTAACTCCTTAGTAACAACCTTTGTTTCTGCCCGCTGCCTTCCAAATTCCAAACGGACGAATGGCGAAGACGTTCCATCTCTCGATTTTCCTAAAAGATCACGGGCACAGTGCACAACTACATGAACGTGCTTGTCCGCAATCAAGGCGTCATTGAACCGATAAAGGGCCTTAGACGACGCAATAAATCTATCTTTAGGGTGCACGGACTTCTCATCTCTAGCTATAAATGTTCTTTGTGTCTTTTTCCCAAGCGATATCTTTGGCATAACTCCGCTAAATACGCGAAAGATCAATTTTTCTCGGAGCATCCAGTTCAAAATATCTAATGCCCACTCTCTCTTGTCCACCTGGTTATCGTTACTATTTTGATCGTCGGATAAAGAGCCTTCAGAGTTGATTGCCGTGCCATACTGATCCTCGATTTCTTGTGAACCTTTTATCCAAATAAAAGCTTCTTTTCCTCGAAAAACAGAAGTATACGTTGGCCATAAAATATGAGGGCGCACGTCGCGACAAGATATTTCTTGACTCATCCTGAGCCCCATCTCCCTCAAGTTCTCATACGGGCACGACTTGCTAATAGGCGAGAAGCTCGTTTTGGATATGGAGAACGAACGGCTTGTACGAGTTACCGGACTTTTAATGCCCAAGCCAAGTTCCTTGCCCGAATTCCTGCTGCTGGGGCGCGAACTTCCACTGGAGGACGTCTGAACAGGAGAGGTTACCGTGTCCCTTAAAGTCTCCATTATGTCGCCGGCAGACGCCCTTCTTTGCCGCCGCGACAACGAGGGGGAGGGTCTTTTCTTCTGGCCACTCATGCACTTTGTATCCGATTTTCCTATTGCACCGCAGTCTCTTGCTCCTTTGACTCTTTCGCACTTGGTAAGTCGTAAAAAATAACTCGCGTATACGAATATGTTGAACGTTTCGAAAGCAAATGCAAACTGCAACAATTATTGCTCGTCGAAAGTATACGTCATAGCTATAATAATGTACTCCTCTGTCCGCAGTCCGCACGCAGCCGAGTCCAATTTTCTAGTCCATAGAATATTACTTCTTGGATCTTGGATGGATGATGGTGTGTGTAGTGTGTAGTATAAAAAATTATTAAACACATATAATATATTATTCTTCTAGCTGCCTCCTCCCCCCTGCCTCCCTCTGCCTCCCTCTGCCTTCTTCTTTTTTTTCTTCTTCTTCTTCTTCTTCTTCTTCTTCTTCTTCTTCTTGTTGTTGTTGTTGTTGCTTTTGTTGTCATGGTATTTAGTCTATTATACGGTACGGTACAGGACCAGGTTCGGTCATTTACCTTACGTATAATAATAAAATAAAATAGTCGTTCTCTAAATAATCATCATCCTACTGTAGCATGTAGCAGCCAGGCCACATTGTTTTAATCGGAGGGGAACAACACAGCAGTGTTTTCCCCTTTTTATTTCGAGTTCGCAGCAGTATTACAAGAAGACGATAACTTTACGTAACTAGACTACTTAAATAACAGCCAATTTTTTGTTTTAATACTTATATTACGAAACACACTCTACACTACAAAAGATTGTGAGCAATGTTAATTATAAAATTCAATAGCGAAGCGAACGATCTTTGGTATTCCGACTGCGGTAATTGTTCAAATTAGAGACATCAACGGGATTCTTCTTATGCTCTCCATGAAAGCGTTTCTGCGAAGGAGAAATGTAACGATGCGACTCTACACTCAATTTGTCAGCTTTTTTCAAGAGTCCATTTATCTTTTTGACGTGCGGAATGCCTGCGGCGGCAGAATTTTCTTTCCTCGCACCAATGCCATTTTCTTTGTCACGTCGGCGAGTGAACAGCGCCAATTGAGACCATACCAAATCGTACAAGGTGCCTCCATTTGCACGAACATTTTTTGCGACTGGGGCAAGGTCCCAGTACCCAGCCATATCGAGTGGCGAAAGACCATGGCGGCTTATGATTCGTGCATCCGCCCCCCTCAATAACATGCTATCGATGATTTGTGTCGCCCACTTGTAATAGGCGCGACCATCACCTTTTTGGGAAATTCCCGCGATGGCTTTGCAGAAACCCAACAACGCCGTGTTTCCATATCGATCTTGCGCGTTTATGTTAATCTTTTTGCTGGTCATTGATAAGCAGTTTGACACTATAGAAACGTGGTCGTCGGCTAAATTGATGCACGGGGGAGGCATCGAGAGGAGCAAGTGGAGAGGGTTTCGACCGCAGTGATCAATTGCACTTTTTTTGCCGATCCACGCAGCTTTGTAAGATATCAAGTATCGCACGATTGGAATCCAGTAATTGGTACCCGTCCACACTCCCGCCGTTGCACTTGAGGGAGAACCCATGGCCCGACGACTAAGGACAATGCAAAGTGTCAATGGGGTGAGACCATCCTTTGATTCTGCATTTACATCGGCACCATGCTCGACCAGCATCTTGATTATTGGAAGGCTCATAGCATTCATTCGCCTAATTTCAATATGTAACGCACTTTCCCCGTCAGAATTCTTATGAGAAACGTTCACAGAGGGCACTGACAAGATATTGCGTAGCAGCGACATCGACTTCTTTGCTGGCATGGACGTAAGTGCATGCATTAAAACTGTATTCCCGTTCTCATCGACCTGGTTAAGGTTGAACCCGTTGTCCAGCAGAACGCTAACGCACTTTTGCACTCGGGATAAATCCCCATGATAGTTCAGCCCAGTAATTGCACGGTGAATTGGAACCAGGTTTGGGGCATGGTGTTCATTCTCAGAGAATATTTTTGGCCGCGAGTTTACTGCCTTTTTCAGTTCGTGCAATTCTCCGTCGTATGCTGCCGAGTGAATGTTTGCTATAAACTCTTCTTCTTCGTTCTCGTAGCTGGTGGGGGATGCATGCAACTTCGAGGAACGCAACGAAATACCTTTCCAAGCTTGTGGGGTGCGTGAATTGTTTTCTTGCTTCATAGACTTTCTGTCTTTTTTCTCCAGTGGAATGGTGCTGTCAGCACTTGGGGTACTGACTAGTTTGGCAAAACTAGAAGGCCGAAGACTATCAAATTTCGAAGTGTGAGCAAGCTGATCAATAGACAAACTAGAGACAGCACGAAACCGTTTCAGTTTTTTGAATGCATTCTTCTTAACAGATAAACACCTTTGGTCTTGCTGCGCCATGACCTTTAGGAGTGGTTCATAGTGCTTTTTTCGCACATCAGTTTGACTCCGGGATGCCACTTCAGTCGCTTCTTCCAAGTGTTTTTCGACATCAGAAAGTGCCTTTTTTGCACCACTAGTTTGCGCTTCGACTTGGAATTCCAAGTCTTCAAGAGCTCTCTTGTGCTCAATTGATTGGGATTTAAGCTGCTCCTCGAAGTTTTCTTTCAGCTCCTTACATTTTTCTACCGCTGAAACAAGTTTCTCTTTCAAAGCCTTTACTTCTTTATCATGCGAGACAAGCACGGATTCCATTCGAACAGAGACAGCATTTTTTACAGCAGTTTTGGTCAGTTCTTCGTGATCCATTATCATTTTTCTGATGTATTTTGTATTGCTAGACTCAACATTTGCAATTTTATCCATGTAGTTGTCATGAATGCTTTTGAGAGCCTTGTTGTGTTTTTCTTTTGTGCTTTTGATCGCCAAATCCTTCTCCACAAACTTTTCCTCAAACTTCTTAACGGCTTCATCGTTTACAGCATTGTTCGCCTTCTTCAGTTCTTCTTGATGCTCTACTTTCATTTCTTCAATTTGTTTCTTCAACACTTCTACAGAGCTTGAACTTTCTTGGTTTGCGGTTGCCAACTTAACTTCATATGCTTTAACTTGATCCGTTAATGCTTTCCTCAATATTGTTTTGTTTTTTCTATTCTTTTCTGAGCTTTCTTTGAGGCGTTCTTCAAACATCTTTGCCTGATCCTTGAGAGCTTTTTGAAGCGCTAATTCCGTTGATTCTTTTGCGGCTTCCAGGGAAGATATTTTTGATGTGAATTTTACCTCCAACTCTTGCAACTGCTTGTTCCTTTCTTTGCTGTCTTTAGATTTCATTTTTTTCAGTTGAGCTTTTAAAGAAGATATCGTTGACTCGGCTTCAGTAAACTTCATCTGCGATTGTGCCATATCGTCTTTCATTGATTCTTGCATGTCTCGTTCTCCAGTCAATGTGCTTTTCAATTCATCAATTTCACGCTCTTTCTCCGACAAAATCTCTTCTTTCATTTGTGCAACAATTGTGTCGTACTTTGCGCGTTCTAATCCAATCGTCTTGTTTATCTTTTCTTTGAAATCATTTTCCTGTTCTGATATCATTTGAGAAAACTGCTCTTGGACTTCTTCACACTTTTTTGCCACAGATTCAGCGACCGACCTTTGGTTCTTTTCAGCAAAATCCTTTTCCATCTCACAGATCTTTTTCGCAAACTCGTCTCTTTCCTGTTCAAGGTTAGCTTGGGCTTCTTCCAGTTGTTTCTCATATTTTTCACATACTTCGTCGCTATACTTTCTGAGGTTCACTATTTGAAACTCGTAATCTTCCTTTAATTTTTCTACGTTATCTCCATGAGCCTTCTGCATCTCTTCTTTAGTGCTCTCAACAGAATCTCTGACTTGGATTTCACAATCATTTTGTAATGCTTTAAAATCAACTTTATTTTTCTCAGAGTCCTCCTTTCGCAACTCATTTAAGGCTGCAATTTTCTCTTCGAACAAGTTCATTTGAGAATTTAATGCGGTTTGGAGAGACGATTCCGACGCCTCTTTTGCAGATTTCAGGGAATTTATTTGAGATTCATACTCATTTTTCTGCCTTTGAACTTCTGCAGATATTTTTGATTCATTCATTTCCGACATGGTCGAGTACTTTTCTTCCGTGACTTTCATTAGCTCTTCTGACTTAGCATTTAGAAGAGATAGTTCTTTCACTTTTCTGGACTGCTCATCAAGTTTTTCTTTCAGTAATTTAGTCGCCGCAAGATACTTCTTTTCAATAATAGCATGCTTTTTTTCAGCATGGCGTAGAGCTTTCTTCTTATCATCATGGTGTTTTTTGATTAAAAACGCAATCTCTTCTTGCTTTTCTGAAGATATTTGAACAAGGGCATCGTTATTTTCTCGGGCTAGCTGTTGACTTGTGGCGCACATTTCGTTGATAGCTATCTCATGATTTTTTATGAGTTTATTCTTTTCTGCATTTAACGTTGTACCGAAGAAAGTTTCGTTAGCTCTCTGCTTCCACACAAAAAATGCCTTGATCGTCTTTCGTTGCATATAGATTGAAGAGAGCTTTGATATGCATTTGCAAAATTGAGAAATGCTCTTTGTTTGATTTTTCCATTGCTGGAAGTGCAATTTAATTCGTCTAGTCATAAATTTATTCAAAAAGTGCTCAAGTGCGCGCGCTTGAAAACCCGATCTAGAATTCTCATAGACGTTCAGTTTCTCACTCAAGTCTCTATTTTTTTCTTTTAATGCTGTCTTTCTCCAAGTGTAGAATGCAATCTGGGAATATCGCTTCGATACCATTTTTAGTACAGACGATAAAACTGCCCCGTTTGATTTGCTTTTTGTGGCCATGTTTTGGTTGCTCGCGTCTTCCATCTCACATCTTATGTTCTGCAATGTCGTTGTGTGTGTAAATCTGAGCCATGCCCGAAACGATTGATTCGTTAAGCGGTAATTTTTCCGTGCAATTTGAAACTTTGAGCAACTCTCAGCTGTACTATTCTGCAGAGCTTCGTATGCCTCTTCACTCTTTTCTTTTTCAGATAACATTGTATCATGAAACGCTACTTTTTGTGTTTTTTGCTGCATTAAGTACTTGTTTTGAAGCTTTTCTTCTAAATCAGAGTATTTTTTCATAAATTCTTCACGAAGCTCACTCATTTTTTCTTCGCTTTCTTTCGCATGCACTTTACTTGCCATTTTTAGTTCTTCAGAATGCTTACTTTGCAACAGATTGATAGCCTGCAAGCGCTCGTTTTCTGCTTTTAATGCCATGCTTTGTAGAGCACTTTTAAATTCATGCTCACTCTTTTGTATTAATGATTCTTTTTCCTCCTCGGCTTTGCTGAGCTTCTCAGATTTTATGCGTTGCGCCTCATTTAGATCCCTCTGATGAGCCTCTTTCAAAAGCGCAATTGCAGATTCATGATGATCGGTTTGTGAAGTCATTTTTGTTTCAAGAACACTCATTTTTTCATCCCACTGAGCTTTCAAATCGCCTTTTTCTTTCTCACACTGAACCTTCAGCTCTGAAATGCTATTTGACTTTTGGGCTTCAAATCCCTTTTGTAGTTCGGCTTTTAAAGCCCTTATCTCTTCAACATGAGATGCCTTAATTGCCGCAATAGAGGTGTGCAAAACATCTTTTTGTTTGAATTCGAGTAGCTCAAGTTCTTTTGAAGAAGAGTTTTTGAGCGCTTTTAACTCATCTTCATAGTGGCGTTTAAGGCTAGACATTTCTAGCGCGGACCGTTCCTTAACATGCCTTACAGTTTCTTCTTGCATGGTCAATTTCTGCTTTGTCAGATCCAGTTCTGATTTCCATGTTTGCTCCGTAGATAAAAGTTTAGACGTGGCGCTCTCAGTTATTTCCACAAGACGTTGTTCATGCTTGGCAACCATTTCATTTCGATCTGCAGCAAATTTCCCCCTCAAAAGCTCAATTTTCTCGTTAAAGGTTGCTTCCATCTCCTTCGCTTTCTGTAAAGAATTCTCTTGGAGAGCATGGAGATCTTTGTTGTACTGGTCCTTTAAATTCGAACTATTTTCAAGCTTCCGATTTTCAAACTGTTGCTCAGTCTGTTTTAATTTATTATCATAGGTGTTTTTAAGGGCCTCGATCTCCTTTAACTTGTCTTTTTGTAGTTGATCTGTAGCGATTCGCTCTTGGGCAGACTGTTTTTTAAAATCAGCGAACTGCATTTGAACCCTCGCCAATTCTTCTTTCAGTTGAGTAACTACGTTTTCATTAGCTCTGTTTTGATCAGCGAGTTGTTTTTCATAGTTTTCACTCCATTTCTTTTCTTGTGCTGAAAGATTTTGTTCCCACTTAATCGATTCGTTTTCAATAATAGTTTTGGATACGTTTTCTATTTTTGCTGTTTCCATTAGTGCCGTCTCTTTCTGAATGTTTAAAATTGCGGTTGAATGCTCTTCCTTCAGCTTTAAGACAGTGTTTTCATGCGTTTGAGTAAGCTCTTGAAATTTTCTCGCGCTGGACTCTTGAGAAGATCGAGTTATTTGCTCTAGTTCCACCTGCTTTTTTGAAAGGGCAGTTTCAAGAACTTGTTTCTCTTTTTCTAATTCCTCACTGAATTCTTTCCGTATCTTCTGTATTTCACTAGCGTGTTTATCGTTAGTCTGTCTTAATGATTCGCGCAGCTCCTGTTTTGTCGCAATGGTGTCTTCCTTTCCTTTTGCGTTGGCATCTGATAATGCCTTTTCATGATTTTCATTGATTTCTTCAATTTGCTTTTGGAAAATTTGAGCGTTTTCTTGAAGGCTGCGTTGAAGTTCTTGCGCAAACTGGGATTCACACTCTTTTCGACTAGTTTCAATTCTATTTTCGGTGAGACGAGCGAGATTTATGTTTCTACTCT
>JACKZZ010002942.1_pt1 | contig 50108 bp, 49 predicted proteins | sample 8027871 | NCBI WGS metagenome assembly JACKZZ01 (sample SAMN15724774, study PRJNA655200) | protist metagenome | isolation source: fluorescence activated cell sorting (FACS) single amplified genomes of... | place: USA: West Boothbay Harbor, Gulf of Maine | collected 2000-07-19
AATGGTACAAATGGTACTACAGGAAATAATGGTAATAATGGAGCTTCAGGTATAAGCCGAACATCAGGTACAAATGGTACTTCAGGTACAACTGGAAACGCTGGTGGTTCGGGTTCAAGCAAAACATCAGGTACAAATGGTACAAATGGTACTACAGGTGCTGCAGGTAACGCTGGTCAATCAGGTGCAAGTAAAACAAGTGGTACAACTGGTACAAATGGTTCAACAGGTGCTGCAGGTAACGCTGGTCAATCAGGTGCAAGTGGTACTTCAGGTGCAAGTGGTACTTCAGGAACAACAGGTGTTAATGGAGCAAATGGACAATCAGGTGCTGCCGGTACATCAGGTACAACAGGTGTTGCAGGAACTTCAGGTACAAGTATAAATGGTACTAGTGGTATTAGTGGTGGTGCTTTTGTTAATCATCCAGATTACTTAGTTAAAACTGATTCAGCTACTCAAGTATCCTCAGTAGATTTTGTTACAATGAATAATACTTCCAATACAATGACAGTATCAGGAACTACCAATTCATCAACTGTAATAACTAGTGACTTATTCAATAATAATACTGGAGCAGCTCCTTCACTCCAACCCCCAGGTGGACCAAGTGGTATAGAACAAGTATTTACAAATACAAATCCTAATTTTGTATGTGGTGAACCTGATGTATGGATGTATATAACAGTGAGTGGACAAGGATATGTATTCCCAGGGTATACCGCTTAAAAAAATAATTAATTAAATTTATATGCAAAAAGTAACCCCAGAAATATTAAAACAAATGGAAGCAAGTGGTAAACCTATTATAAGAGTAACTATGGAGGAATTGTCAAAAGCAAAAATTGCTAATTCTGAAGAAATAAGAAAAAAACTTCTTAAAAAACCCTACTAAAAAATAATTTTTTATTCTTAAATAAAATTTGGAGGGGCTAATGCCCTTTCTTATTTTAATATTTATCACCATAAAACAAATCAATTGACCTTAAATGGCTGAAAATAGAAAATTTTCTAGTAGACGAGATTCACCAGGACAATCAGTTTTTAAACAAGACTTGTTTCTCTTAAGTGTTCCTACAGGTTCCACTTCTAATCCAGGAACAGACAGAGTTTTAGCTACTGATAAAGATGGTCGTATAGTTTCTGTAATAGGAGGTAGTGGAGGTGGTGGTGGATCAAATGGTACCTCAGGTTCATCTGGAGGTAATGTAACTTCTGGAACTTCAGGTACATCAGGTACAAATGGTTTAAGTAGAACTTCAGGTACATCTGGTACTTCAGGTATAAGTGGCTCAAATGGTTCTAATGGTAATTCAGGTACATCTGGTACTCAAGGTAATTCAACAACTTCAGGTTCTTCAGGTTCTGCAGGCGCTGGAGGTATATCAAATACTTCAGGTACTTCAGGATCAACAGGTACTTCAGGTACAGTAGGTGCAAGTGGTACTTCAGGTAAAAACGGTACTTCAGGAACATCAGGCTCTACAAATGGTACTTCAGGAACATCAGGAACATCAGGTTCTTCAGGTTCAGGTGGAACTTCAGGTATAAGTGGAGCTTCAGGTTTAAGCAAAACCTCAGGTTCAACTGGTACAAGTGGTACAATAGGTGCAAATGGTTCTTCAGGTGAATCAGGTACTTCAGGCACTTCAGGTTCTTCAGGTTCTTCAGGTGAAGGAGGTACTTCAGGTACTTCAGGAACATCAGGATCTACAGGTACTTCTGGTATATCAGGAGCTTCAGGTTCAAGTAAAACATCAGGTTCAACAGGTACTTCAGGTACAATAGGTGCTTCAGGTTCTTCAGGTTCATCAGGCACTTCAGGTTCTTCAGGTTCTTCAGGTGAAGGAGGTACAGCAGGTACTTCTGGTACAAGTGGCTCAACAGGTACTTCTGGTATAGCAGGTGCTGCAGGTTCAAGTAAAACATCTGGCTCAACAGGTACAAGTGGTACAATAGGTGCTTCAGGTTCTTCAGGTGGATCAGGCACTTCAGGTTCAGGAGGATCTTCAGGTATAGGAGGTACTTCAGGTACAGCAGGTACAAGCGGTTCAACTGGTACCTCAGGTATAAGTGGAGCTTCAGGTTCAAGTAAAACATCAGGTTCAACAGGTACTTCAGGTACAATAGGAGCAAGTGGTTCTTCAGGTGGATCAGGAACTTCAGGTTCAGGAGGATCTTCAGGTATAGGAGGTACTTCAGGTACTTCTGGTACAAGTGGCTCAACAGGTACTTCAGGTATAGCAGGTGCTGCAGGTTCAAGTAAAACATCAGGTACATCAGGTTCAACAGGCACATCAGGTACAGTAGGTGCTTCAGGTTCTTCAGGTGAATCAGGAACTTCTGGTTCAGGAGGATCTTCAGGTGTTGGAGGTACTTCAGGTACAGCAGGTACAAGTGGATCTACAGGTACTTCAGGTATAAGTGGAGCTTCAGGTTCAAGTAAAACATCAGGTTCAACAGGAACTAGCGGTACAGTAGGCGCTTCAGGTTCTTCAGGTGGATCAGGAACTTCAGGTTCAGGAGGATCTTCAGGTGCTAATGGTACTTCTGGAAAATCGGGTACATCAGGTTCAACAGGTACTTCAGGTATAAGTGGAGCTTCAGGTTCAAGCAAAACCTCAGGCTCATCAGGTTCAACAGGAACTAGCGGTACAGTAGGTGCTTCAAAAACATCAGGTAAAAGTGGTACCTCTGGTTCTTCAGGTACTTCAGGTACAACTGGAGCTTCAAGAACTTCAGGAAATTCAGGCACTGAATGCTGAATCGTAGTTAAAATCTGCCCAAGTTGTTGAAGCTGAGGTAGAAATTGTTACGCCTACAGAAGCGGTGTTGTTGATAGAATATCCGAATCTACCAGCACCATAAAGACCTTCTGATGGAGCATCTCCTTCTGTCAAACCGTACATTGAACCTGAACCATAAACATCTCCACCAGTAGTGAAAGGTGTTTTTTCAGTTCCATATTGGAAATCAAGGAAGAAAACTAGACCAGAAGGTAAGTTCATAGGTTGAACTGATACGAACTCTTGAGCAGCAATTTGTCCGAATACTTTACGTACCATTGGAAGTGCTACACCAGCCCATTGTTCACCTGTTCCAGCGGTAAAAGTACCACCAGCTACGCCTCCACCTGAAAGTGAAGCCTCGGTTACCAATTGTTTAGCTTGGTTTTCAAGAATCATAGACATATTGTTTTTCTCAACCTCGTTACCAAGACCTTCTAACAAACCTGTACGATTCCATTTGCCAGCTAATTTGGCAGCATCTGACTGTAGGTTCTTCCATGAACCAGCAGATGACTCTAATAATGAATTTAATTGTGACATTGTTTTGTTTTTTTTAATTGTTGTTTTTAAAATTTAATTTTTACTTAATTCCAGCTAATTTTTGCCATCTAGAAACCTGAGAATTAACTTCCATAATAGGTTTCTTTTGAGCTACACCAGCTGATTTAGAAGCTCTACCTAGATTTTCTCTAACTACTGATTTTTTAGCAGTTGCTAAATTCTCAGAAATTGTTTCAAATACTAGTTTAGCTTCTTTAACTGTTTGAGCTTTGTCAAATGCACTAAGTACTTTTGATTTTTGACTCTCAGTCAAATTTTTAGAACGGAAGATTTTATTAGTATAAAGTAATTTAGAATTTAATAAATTAATTTCATTTAATTCACTTCTTAAAGTTTTAACAGTAGCATAAGCTTCTTTTAATTCTTCTTTAGTTTCATAAACGTCCTCATCCATTTCTTTGGTTTCATCCATTTCTTTGGTTTCATCCATTTCATAAGTTTCTTCAACTTCTTCTTTTTCAGTGATTTCAACGTCATCTTCAACGTCGATATCTACTTCCTCTTCGTTATCAACATCCATTTCCTCACCAGCTTCTAATTCACCTGATTTGACCATGTCTGCGATTACGTCTTCGATGAAATCTTTAAGGTCGTCTTCTGACATATCTTCTAGATCAATTTCTTCATCTTCGTCTTTGTCGTCTTCGTCCTCTTTTTCGTCTTCCATGCCATCTTCGTAGCCTTCTTCTTCAGCATCAGTACGTTCGTCCTCTTTCAAGTCCTCTTTTTCGTCCTTCATACCGTCCTTGTAGCCTTCTTCCTCAGCATCTGTACGAGCGTTTTCATCTAACTCTTTTTCAAGTTCAGATAAGATTTCGTCTAAGTCCATTTCTTCATCCATTTCCTCTTTGTCACCTTCTTCCATGCTTCGCATGTATTCAGTTTCACGTTCGGGCTCGTCATCACCGTGAAGTTTTTGACGCATTACAGGATTTGAAAGTTCTTCGACATCACCTTTGTCTTTACCTTCTTCTACTTCAGCATCTGCACCTTCATCCATTTCATCCATCTCTTGTAGCTTTGCAGCAAACATAGATTTTAGTTGTGGGTTAAATGCTTCTTCTAAAGCAGCTTTTGCGTTTGCGATAGCCATTTCTTTAACAGCTTTTGCATCAGCGATTGCTTCTTTAAACATTTCTCTGTTGTTCATTTTTCCAAAAAATTTATTTGTTTGTGGAGTACGATTATTAGGAATCGTAATTTAGATTAATTTCAGTGAATATCATATGAGATGATATATTGTTCACGTATAATGATACATATGTAAAAAAGATTTAAAGTCACATGGGGGTAAAAAAAAGCCCGCTTTCGCGGGCTTCGGGTCTTAGGATACTATCCTAAGGGGGGGAGGGTTATATAATCGGACATTGTCCGTTGGAGCAAAGTATTTCTGTTATAATAGAATTTGCTTTAGTGTATTTATTTTGAGAAGAAAAATCTAATCCTTCTTTAATTAAATGCATATATGAATCTGGGTTTGAAGGTGTTGAAACAAAATCCCAACATAACAATTCAAAATCATCTTGTACTTCTAATATGCCACCTTTATCTTCTAATGAACCCATACCACGAGATGAAACACCTACAGTAATACCACTTTCAACTAACGCTTTAAGTATATTACCTGCGGGGGTTGGTAAAATTTCTATTTTACCCATTACATTATCTCCATCCCACCACATATCTGCTATGTTATGAGAAACATTTTGTAAGTTAATAATTTGAGATTCTGGGTGGTCTAATTCACCCATTGCTCTATGTTCTTTAACTAAATTCTGGTATTTGTTGATTTCTCTTTCCCATAATTCTTTAGAATAGTATCTACCATTACCATTCTTTATTTCAGCTGTAGCTAAAATGCCTTCTACTAATGGTAAACCTCTTTTTGATACTTTCCCTTCCGAAAGCATTAAATTTTTAGGTTTAAAAAGTTGGGTTTCTACTAGTAATTTACTCATGGGTATACTTAATTATTTATTTAAAGATAGATCTGGGGCTACTTCCATACCTGTACCATTTTTCAAATCCCAAGAAGTAGCATCCATTTCATCTATCATTTCTTCTTTAGTATAAGACTTACCACACATTTTTTCGTAAAGTTTTTCCATTTTCATTTTTCTTTTTTCAAGATCTTTAACTTCACGCTGCATTTCTTTCATTTTCTTTTTATCAACTAATTGAGATAAATTATCATCTTCAGTAACCATTGAAATTCTTTGGTTTTTAGATTCTATAATTTCGTCAATAGCTTCAATTTGCATTTCTAAAGTAGTAACTTTACCTGCTTTTTCAATTTCAGATAATTTAGATTCTACTGTTTCCTTTTTAACTTTTTTAGCTTTTTTAGGTTGTTTTTCTTCCTCGTTTTCTTTAACAAGATTTAATAATGAAATCATTTTATTTTCTTTTAATTCTAAATATCCAGTACCTACTTCACCTTCAGGGAAATCTTTTTTAGTAGCATCACCATATCCACTACTATCCTTTGATTTAACTTCTTTTGGAACTAATGCAACTGCATCTTCTGTGTATCCTGCTTCAACCCCAAACATTCCATTTTTAGTATAATAAATTGGATCTTTTTCTAGATTTTTCTGTACTATTTTTTTAATATCTTCTAAATCTTTTTCTGGTGCTTGTTTTGCTTCAAAGTATACACCATTTTGAAATTGGTCGAAAATTAAATTATTTTGGTTATCTTTATCAGCTGTATCATACCCGTGAGAGGCATCTTCTTCTACTTCTTTAGATACTTTTTTTTCTATAGCTTTAGCTTCTTCTGCTAAAAATGAAGAAAATGCATTTTCAAATCCTTGTTTAGGGGTAGAAATATTATTAATAGGTTGTAAATCTACATAATTTTCTGATATAATGCCTCTTCTTTTAAGTTCATTTGAAGCTTCATCAAAGCTAGCAATTTTCCTAATTCCTTTAGGAAACATTCTTTTTGCTTCTTTTAAAAAGACATCTTTATGTCCTTTTCCCTCTTTAATAAGGTTATATTGTGTTTGTAATGTTTTCATTCTTCTTTATCTTTTAAAATGTCTAATATATCGTTTAAGTAGTCAACAACTAAATCTGTACCATATACTACAGCATATGATTTTGAGTCTTTTTTATAATAATCTTCTGTTTCTTTTTTAGCGTCTTTAAGTAAAGGTTGTATTTGACCTAATAAATCTCCTATACGATCAAAACCTGACATACGTTCTTGATGAAATTCTTTAGGTGATTGTCCTTCTTCTTCTTTAAATAAATTTTTAACTTCTAATCCAGAACCTTTCTGAACGTAGTTTCCATTTTTATCTTTAGGTACTAATTTATACTTAAATTGTTTAACATAAGCATTATCTTTAACTCCATCTTCAGATGCTTTAGGGCCTGGGCCTAAAGTAGCACCAATTCCCTCTTTAACTTCTTTATATCCTAATTCTTTATAAGCTTTATCATTTGGTTTAGATCCTTTTAATCTAAAAGCATATGGTGTTAAATAAGATCCTCCTGCGGCTGATGTAGAAATTTCATCCATTACTTCTTCAGCAACACCCATAGCTTTTCTATATTCTTCAGGGTAATTATTGCGAACGTGAGTTCGGATTTTATTTCTTAATAATTTAGCATCATTATAAATATCTCTAAATTTAGGATCATCTTTAGCTTTAACAGCGACGGATTTTGATGTGTTAGTTAATTCATTAACATCATTTACTAATTCCCCCACATCAGGGATATAATCAACATCCCAAGAAATTTGACCTGTTTGTGGGTCAATATTAGTTACAGTTGATTTTATCCCACCGGAAATTTTAACATCTCCAACTTTTGCACCTTTTATAGCAGGTGGTTGGGGGGCTTCTTTAAGTTTATATTTTAGTTTACCCATTTGCTTTTTGTAATTCTTCTACTAATGAATAATATTGTAATAAATTAACTAAATGATTATCATTTATCTTTACATCTTTATCTGCTTCAGTAATGATGTTTATAGTTTCTTTTAGTTTTATTTGGGTTGTTTTATTTTTTACACCTTTATTAAGTTCTAAAAGTATTAATTTTATTTCATTAATTTTAGAATTATAAAATTCTTTCAGTGCTGGGTTTGAGTCGACAGACTCAATAAATTCTTTAAGTACGGTTTTTTGATTAGAATTTAATTTATCATACTTACCATTAAATTTTTCTAATATTATACGATATGTTAATATACGAAGATCTTTATCATAACCCTTAAATTCTTCTATAAGGTTATCTTTAACTTGTTTTTTATCTATAGATTGAGAAGTAAGATGCTCTAAAAGAGTAATCTTGTGGTCTATAATTGTTGTTGGGTTTGTTAACTTACTATTATTGTAAATTTCCATTAACAAATATAATGAAGCCTGAACCTTATAATGTGGTAGTTTTGTTTTAAAAAACTCATCTAAATTATAATGTTTTTTTATTTCATTAATTAAGTTATATTTTTCTCTTTTTAAATAAGATTTATTTAACTTTTTAGATGATTCTAAAAGTGTGGAAACAACGGCGTCAGCCTTCCCTTCTGTTAAACCTACTTTTTTAAATAGAATTTCATAAAGTTTATATTCTTTAGATAATTCTGATTTTACAAAATAGTTTTTCATAATTCCCGTTGCTGGGGAATCTTTACCTGACAAAGTGTCAGATGTAATTTGTCTAACAAGCAATTCAAAAAGAATTCCTGTGTTTTTATATTTTGAATGTTTAAACTTCATTCCTCAGTGGGTTTTGTTATAAATATATAGAGATTATTGTTCCTTAATATTAGATTCATCAAGTAACGACTCCCCTTTATTATCATTTTCAAATACTAACTTTTTAGTATTCATTGGGATTTTACTTAGTAAAGTTTCTAATGCTAAAGGTGATTTACCTTTATATGGAGATTTAGGTTCATTTACATCTCGTTTCATTCCCTTAGCACCTAATCTATCTTTACCAAAAGCACTATCTTGTGTATTACGATCAGATACCTTTTCTTTAGGACGTCCTAATTTAGGATCAATTGTACCTTGATCATAACCATCTGGAACATTTGTAGGATCTGAATCCATTCTACCTTTACCATATAATGAAGCTAAATCATGAGGTGTACCATATGATTTACCAGTTTCAACTGGATCATTTCCTTCGGCTTCTATTTGGTTTAATCTAAATTTACGTTTAGCATCTTCGCTAATAAGATCTCTATACTCATCATATTCGTTTTCACTAAATCTAAAGATATTATCATAAATCCAATCTGTTGGTAGTAGTTTAGTTTCCATCATTTGGGCAGCTAAATCTACTTTTTCTTTCATTAATGCTATACGTTCTTGGTCGTAAATGATAGATGGGGTTGTTAGAGTTAGTTCAAAATTTGACAATTGTTCACCTGTATATCCTTGTGTGTATAAATGTACTGTTGCTATTTTATATAATTCTGATGTTACAATTCTTTGAATTCTATCAATGGTACGACCAAAACGGATATCTTCAGCAGCTAATGTAGCTTTACCTTCTGTTGTCTCATCATACCCTAAAAATGCTTTAGGTACTTTTAATGCTGCAAATAATTTATCTCTTAAATATTCAACATCTGAAATACCATCATAATCTAAACCTTTAGTAGTATCGATCTTAGTAGCTGAATCATTACCTCTTACAGGGATGAAGAAATCCTCCATCATATTCTGCATGTTATATTTTAAGTTATAATCACCTGTTTCTTCATCAATATAGGGGGCACGTTTCATTTTTGAAACTGTTTTTTCCATAAATGCATCTACTTCATTAGGTGGAATACCTCCAACATTGATATAATAAATACGTTTTTCAGGAGCACGTACAATTCTATGTACTAACATAGCATCCTCCATTAATGAATATTGTTTGTATAATTTACGAGCTGGTTCAATATAACTCCTACCATAAGGTAAATAATTAGCATCTGCTAATAAACGGAAATGAGCCATTTCATAATTATCAAAATAAATATAATTACCATTATTAGTATCTAAACCAACTACAGTACCATATCCTCCATAAGTACCACCAGCACCCATACCATTTGGATCATATTGAAAAACAATTTGGCTTGGGTTATCAGGATCAGATCCTTCTATTCTTGATATATTATAGGCTGTATAGGGGATAACGTTGTAAACACCATACTTTTCTGCTATTTCTAGTTTTAAGAAAAAATCACCATATTTACACATTTGGCGAACCCACATCCATAAGTTAAATTCTATATTTAATACATCGTAAAATAAATTATATAGTACTTTTTGGATATCTTCATCAGGTGATTTAATACTTAATACTTCACCCATATCGTCTTTTAAGGTGGATTCGTCAGCAATAATATCAAGTGCTGAGGCAATAATAGCATCAGTATCCATGGCTTCATAATCACCATAGAGTTCAATCCTCATTGTTTGGTAATTAAATGCTATGTTATTATATGGATATTGACTTGTAGTATATAACCTAGCAAATCTATCTGTAAGTGAATTAGTTTCAAGCTCACCAGCTTGCTGGATTGAGTTTGTATCAATTACTTTTAGTTGATTACCTCCTACATTACGGATAATAACATCTGTAGAGAATAATCTTTTTAATCTTGTAAATACACTTTTATCAGCCATTTTTTATTTTGTTATCGTTATAAATATTATTTAAGAAGCCAACTAATGTCTTCTTTACCTCCATACGGATTATTTATCTTATATGGATTTTCTACACTATCTCTAGAATATACACCTGTATAAGCAGTTGTTGTTTTATTCATTGCGTTTAAAGATGCTTTAGTTAAATCTATACCTTGTTGTCTAAATTTAAAAGCAGTATCACGCATAAACATAGCAATAGAAAATGACATAACCAAGTCATCATTGTAACCAATTTGAGCTTCTGCTCTACCATTCTTCCAAATGAAAACTTTCATTTCATCTATTAATCTTTTTGATTGAATGGTAACCCCTTTATCACTAATATATTCTTGAAACTTACCAATTGTCATTGGTCTTGTTCTTGAAGAAGTAGTGAAACCTGGAGTCATTTTACTTGTATCCATATATTGGTCAAAATACGAATCAGCTGTTATATTTCCACTCTTAGGTGAATAGTAAAGGTTAGGATAATTGCTATCTATTAAAACCTGTAGAGTTGCCCAACCAATGTTAGCGTTTTCTACAACCATTAAAGCATTATTATATTCAATACCAATTCTATAGAGTAATTCCCCATATTCTTTAGTACCAATTTGACCTTTATATTCAACTACTTGAACATTATTTTCAACATCTATAATATGAAATGCTGAATAATCTTTTCCATCACCCCTAGCGACATCTGCTACAACCATGTAGGTTCTAGAATAATCAGCTGGTTCCCAAATCCATAAATTTTGATCTACTCCTCTTCTTTCTAGTGGTTCTTTAATATATGTTTTTTCATAAAAATCTATATATTCAGGGTAAAATACAATATCACCTGAAGTACTAAAATCACAGTCACATTCTTGAGCTGCCATTCTAGGATCACCTAGTAATTCATCTTGGGAGTCTCTCCAAGCTTGATCACGTTCAGGATGGACAAACCAAGGTAATTTTATAGGTAAAAATTGGTTTTCATTATTTTCTGCTTTAACCCATGTTTGGTGGAACCAGTTACCGGTACCATAAGGAGTTGATAAAGCAATACACCCACCACCTGTAGCTAATGTTTGTTGAGCTGAGGCCCATATTTCACCAATATTATCAATAAAGGCTGCCTCATCAATTAATAAAAGAGAAACAGCTTCAGATCTACCAGCATCACTACTTGCGGATGTTGCTTTTATTTGAGATCCATTATTTAGTCTTAATGTTAATTTATTATTTTCATCTGCATCTACTTTAAGCCAAGAAGGTAAATTTTCATACATAAATTTAACTTTTGTAACCATATTTTTAGCAGTTTCTTGCTTAGTTGCAATACAAAGTATATTTTTATCTTTATGAAATAACATTAACCATAAAGAATATCCAGCACCTAAAGTAGAAATACCTAGCTGTCTAGATTTAAGGATCATTGAATATGGATTTTCTTGAAATAAAGTTAATACTTTTTCTTGAAAGGGGTATAGATTAAATTGAATTCTGCCTCTTTGTGGGTGTTGGATAAAGCAGTATTTTTTCATAAAATGTACTGGATCTTTAGCACATTTTAAATATTCATGTCTTATAATATGTTTTAAATCCTCAGCCATTATTTTCCAAGTTTCCAGTACATGCTAAATCCTAGTACGGGTTGGAAATCTTGATTTAATCCCACCCCAGCGCCATATATTTGTTTATTTTTAGTTCTATATAGTAATTCTCCTCCTAAATAATTTATTTGATCGGTTCTACCTTTTAAACCAAACCCAACATAAAATTCTCTATTATTAACGAAAACAGTATTAGTAACTGTAGTTGTAGGAATTAATACATTAGGTTGAATTTCTCTAAATATTATAGAATTTCTACTAATAGTATCATTTATAACAATACTTCCTAATGAATCTAAGCTTAAAGTATCTGTATAAAAGTATTTAGCGTAATAATCTTTTAATATACTTAACGTATCAATGTCAGTAGGAATAGTATCATATACCGTGGTAACTTTAGTTCTCCATCGCGGAACATACACTAAACTATCGATTTTTAACGTATCCCATTTAGTTACAGTTTCAGTAACAGTAGTGGGTTCTGTTATTACAGTACGATTTTTACCCCCGTCACAAGCTCTCATGAAAAGGATGATTACAACTAACACTACTATAAGTAGTGTTTTTATATCTTTAAAGAGCTTTTTCAAGTTTCTTTAATTCTTTAGTTTTATCTGCCATCTTGTCAAATAAAGCTTGTTCTGATTTTGTTCTTTCTTTTCTATCAATTTTTGATATTTTTAACATTTCAGACTTATTTTGTTTAAGATCTTTTTTAATTTTAGATATTTTTTCTTTTGCTTCTTTTTGTGATTTTAAGATATCTGCTTTTTCTTTAGCTATAGATTTTTCTTTTTTTAAGTCTGCAGATGAAGGTTCATCTTCGTTCTCTCTAATAGTAAGACTATCTAAAGCATCCATTGTACCCTCAAAACCAGGAATTTCATACTTTTCATCAGATTTTCTTTGTTCTAAAGCTGCCATAATTGCATATACAGCATCTTGCTCTCCATATCCGTATCTTTTAGCCATTGCTTTAATAAAGCGATCTAATGCTTTAGTTACTTCAGGATTTAAAGTTTCTGATAAAGAATCACCTAAATCATCTCTATGACCTTTAGTTGCTTCTAATTCTTTATTTAAATCAGATTGTGCCGTAATATCTTCAGGATCAGCTTCAAACAAACCTTTAGATAGTTCTGCAGTCTTTTCTAACTCTTTATTTAACTCTTTTTGTGTTTGGACATCTTCTGAACTTGCTTCATCTAATATAGAAACTATTTCGTTTTTAAGATACTCTTTAAATTCTTCTTTTTTCATCGTAGGGTATTTTTGTTATAAATATTACAAAGAAATTGCTTGTTTAATTAATTCTATACGTTCTTCGGTACTACCTGATAGGGTGTGTAAATTTTTAATTCTATGATTATATTTATTCATCAATTTGTTAATCATATTATCAATTATATCTCTATAATTAGCATCAGTTTCACGAATACCATTATCTTCAATCTCTACACCCTCAGGTGACACGTAGAAAACATAATCATATTCCCTAACTAAATGAGCAGCTAATGTTTCAAAATCTTCTTTATCGTAAATGTCCATTGAAGTAGAGCAATTAGCAAATGCCATAACATCAATTACAGTTCTATCTGTAATAATATTTTCTATCATTAACTCACTTGATCTCTCAGCTAAAAATACACATTGACCTTTTAAAGTACTATCAGTATTTAATGGAATACCTTGTGACATTAATTCTTTAGAACGCTCAGTTCTAGTTGTATAATCTTTAAATTCTGGTAGCTCTTTAAGAGCATTAACTAATGTAGTTTTACCTACACTCATTGTTCCGCATAATCCTATCTTCATATTAAAATGGTAAATTATTAAAATCATCTTCTTGTGATGAACCCGGCATTACCCTATAGCTATCACTATCAAAATGTTGTGTTGATACCTCGAATATACAACTTCCTTCTTCAATAGCCAACATTTGATGTGGTTGTCCTGGCATTAAATGGATGCAATCTCCTTCTCTAACTATTTGTTCTTTTATTTCTGTTGTTTCAGTATCAATCCAACTATATAGAAATTCTCCTTTAGAAATATACCATGCTTCATCTTTTAATAGATGGAAATGCATAGAGAACTTTTTATCTTTTTTAAATACTAATAACTTACCACAATATAATTCATTATTGATAATCCATAATTCATAACCCCATGCTTTTTTATAACGTTCACCTTGATAAGGTTGGGCTTCTATTGTTAAATCTCTCATTTTATTAATTTCTATTTTCTCCAGCTCTACCCATAGCGGTTTTATACCAAGGTAAACCTTCTTGATCTCTCATTAATTCTGAATATTCTTCAGCATCATACTCTACTCCATGTAAATAATAAGATTTTGAAAATTCACTATCTTTTTTATAAGGTGTTATTGCTGGTCCTTCCCATTGGTGGAATTTCCAATTTTCTTTCCCTTGCATTCGAATTAAATTTATAACAGCACCTCTAGAACGTATTGTTTTGTATTCGTATAATCTTTCTTTTGCCATAATTTTTATTTTGTTTAATCTTATAATATTTAAAAATGTTCGTGGAAATCAGGAAATTCCTGATTTTGTTTTAGTATATAATCTGTAACATAAATCCCTTGTGCTCCTGATACTGTAATACCTCTAGCACTTAATGCATCACCTACAAAGTGAACATTTGGAAAATCATTTAATGATAAATTTTCATAGTTAACCAATGGTTCAGGTGACAAATATTTAACTTCAGGTATATATACACCCCAATCATCACCTAATGTTGGGAATACTTTCTTCATATCATCAATGAAATCATCAATGTATTTATAATAACCTTGAAATGCATCTCTTATTTCATCCATTTCATCAATTGTAACAGCACTTACTATATCACCCTCAGATGTTGTAGATGGTGTACGAGTTGGGCTATAATATAAACCAGTACCTTCTTTATTTACTTTAGATACTAATTCTCTAGACCAAGCAAATGGTTCTTCAATACCTGGTATTTCCATTAGTATACCAAAATTGGTCATATTATTCCGGAATGCTTCATCTTTTTTAGCATGTCCATTGTAACTGTGATCCCCATACGTTTCTTCAACGGCAACATATGCTGCATTGTTGTTTGTACAGAAAGAACGTAGTGATACTCCTTCATCAAATTTTCTATATAATTTAAAATCGTAACTAATGTCAATTAGTTTCTGAAAGTGTTTTTGTGGTGCTTCAAATCTAACACCAATTTGTACCGGTTTTGGTTCAGTGGGTAGTTTATAATCGTCTGCTAGTTGCTTACCAAAGTCAATACCTGATTTACCTACAGCAAACATTAGACGGTCATATGTAATAGGCCAATTTTTAGGATTGATATATGATCCTTCTTCTCCTATAAATAATTCTTGAGCATCAAAATCAATTGAAGTTACTTTAGTCTCCCAAACAAACTCAACACCACTATTAACTAAAAAGTCATACCAATTTTTACCTATCTCGTGTAAGTAATCTGTACCAACGTGCCATACCGGAAATAATCTTAAACCGAAATATGGTTTAATAAAATCGGGTTCTGATTGAGGATCTGAACATTGTACTTCCTCTGGTTTAGGATGGAAACGTTTAAAATTATTGATTACTTCATCGAATAATTCCATTGCTTTTTCCTCACCACAATACTTAGATAATTGACCTCCAATAGATGTGTGGTAAGTTAATTTACCATCACTCCAACCACCAGCTCCTAGAAAACCTTCCATTACTTCGGAGTATTCTCTTCTATATGGATCTTTACCCATATCAATGATTGTTATATTTTCACCAGGATAACCACTATCCACAAGTTTGGTTGCAGCATTAACACCTGCTACACCTGCACCTACAATTACTAATTTTTCTGCCATTTATATTTATTTTTATACTTGAATATACGAACAAATTGTGACGTCTCCAAATTTGAAGACGCCACAGATGTCATGTTTTTTATTTAAAGCGACTGGCTATGAATCAGTCTATAAGTTTTTTATATATTTATCTTTAATTTTAATGTGCCTGTTCCTTTAATAACTCTATGCCATTCGTGTTTAGGTATAAATATACGATCTTTTATTGAGGTAGGCAAACAATTATCTAATTGAATCTGCCAATCTGTATCTTCTAAAATTTCAACTGTCCTATCTTCATCATCTCGATGCCACATTAATTCAATGGGATCTATATTTTTACTAAATTCACGAATAATGTAATCATTTGTAATTTTTAGATCTGTATAGGGTTGCATTATGAATCGTTTCTTGATTGTATAACATTAGTATCTTGATCATCATAAGTCAAAGGCCACCATAGTACATCATTAACACTGCTTTGAGATCTTATACCTACAAATCCTCCTACTCCACTTTTGTTATACCAATTTTGTCTATTAGGTACAGAATAAGAGGGAAGTGAAGTACTTGTTCTTCCTGTTTGGTTTGAGTTACCAACCCACTCTGAAAGTAGAGAAGCAGATGCAGATCCTGTAGAATAAAATATTAAATTATAAGATCTATTATCTCCCGGGCCTAATACAGCTCCACCATCTGCTAATGAACCACCTATAACATCACTACCAGTAGTAATGAAAATAATATCTCCATCAACTACTGTGCTGTCAGTTAAGTTTAAATTATAAGGGCCAAAAAACAATGGGTTTCCTTGAGTACCTATTCGATAGCTTGATTGTAAATATTGTTCTGGATGTGAGTAAGGTGTAGAAGAATCACTTAAGGTTTTCAGGGTTTGTTGTTGTCCTGAATTATCTTTATATTTTATGGCGCTGCCAGGATTATCTTCCCCTATTGGGTTTACAAGGGCAAACTTTACTCCATTAGTATACTGAGTAGGAACATTAGGTGTGGTAGAGGTATCCATGCTAGTTCCTAACCAAGTAGCATCTGTACTTAAATCATCCGCTCCTACTCCCCCTGCATTATAGCAATAGTAAGGGGGGACAGATGCAACCCACCACTCGAATTCATCTAAATACCATTGATCATCTAATGTAAGTCCTGTTACCATATTCTTATTTTATTATAAATATTAACTATTACCAAAATCCACCAAAGTTAGATTTGAGACCTAACAATTTAGCATATCTTGGAAGCCTACAACTCCAATATCCTGCTTTAGTTTTGTCTTTTTTAGTTGAACATTTATGTCTTGCGGCAAAAGCATTTCTTGCTTTTTTATCGTTAATTTTAGCCCTTAAACCACCTGAACCGAAACGTACTGTTTTGATTTTTTTGGTTTTAGGATCCTTAACATAAACCTTATATGCTTTACCTCCTGAAGAGTCGCGCATTGGTTTATTTAATTTTTTATTGTCGTTTTTAGCCTCATCTATTGATTCATCTTCCATAGGAAAATCTAATGGAACTTTTTTACCTTCAAACATGCCATAATGACCTAAATTTGTTTCTGTTAAAACAGATAAATCATCTTCATTTGATATATCAATTATACCACGAGAGTAGTAAGAGCGTGCTTCAGCCCATAAGTTAAAATATGCCGTCGAACCAGCACGGTATAGATGCTCTGTTAGCGGTTTATTAGCGTCTAAATGGTGCTTAAGCCCCTCAGACAATATAGCACGCGGTGCTAAGCTCTCATTGAGCATTAACGCCGGTTTTTTTGTTTCGCAAGTATTACATCCGCAGTTGCACATATTATTTCATTTTGTTATAAATATTAACTTACCTTTTCTATGTTTTGTATTTCTAAAGTACCTTGGGTATTACCATTATTTCTGGCATTGATAGCTACAGAATATGCTTCACCTCCTTTTTTAATTAAGAATTTTATTTTTAAACCACCAAATTCAGGAGTATCTTCTATTGTAATAGGATCTAAATTATCATTAACATCATCAAATAAATCAATACTTTCACCTCTTTTAAAAGTTTCTACACTAGCAGGTGAACCATCTGATTTACCTTTTAATTTAAAAAATGTAGGATTTACTCCTGTTAAAGATAAAGCAAAACCCGCTAATGCCACTACAGCATCATCTACTTTATTATCTGGGAATATTCTAAATAAAAATTCAATTGCTTTTAGGGCGGCAAATTTACCTTGAACTTTTTTATCCTCTAAATTTCCACTTTTAAAATCATATACTATATTATCATTCCCACCAACTAAAGATTGTACTTTAGACCTTAGATTTTCAATGCCTTCTTTAAATTCATCTGTTGTATAGTTTTGTTCTTCTTTACTTAGATTATAATCAGATTTAACTTTAGTGTACTTTTGTAATAAAGCTTTTGCTTTTCCACCTTGAGCCGCTTCTTGTTTTAATGAAATCGAAACAAAAGGTGCTTTTTCACCTCTTTCATTTGTTTTACTTCCCCATGAATCTACAAATAAATCATTTAAACCTTCTAATGTTTTAATATTATCAAGATCAGCACCACCTAAATCAACAAATAAATCACCTGGGTTATGTTTATCTGAAGGATATCCTGACAATTGTTGTCCTAATGATTTTGCTTGAGTAAACAATCCATCTCTAATTAATTTTTCTCCGGGATATGCTTCTTTAATTGCTAAGGCTGATGAAAAAGGTTGGTTAATAAATTTAATATACTTAGTTTTACTACCATCTGTAGATTTTAAATAGGTTGCTACCTTATCAGAAGCATTACTACTTTCTCCGGGTATACCTTTTTCTACAATTGGGATTAATTGATTAATCCTTTCATCATAGTTTTCTTTTGTAAAAGGAGTAGTAATATTAGACACATAAAATAAGGATACCAATGCTTCTTTAACATCCGTGTCTGCTGCATCTTCACCTGGAGTTCCTTTAATTATTAATGTATAATCTTTTCCATCAAAATTAACTTTAGCACTACCTAAAGATGAACCTGTTTTTTCTTTTTTATAGTTAGATAAGGATTCTTCTTTATCTACTAAAGATTTAAGTTCACTATATACATCATTACGTAATTCTTTAGATTGGTTACCTGTATTTGGTATATCTGAAAATGTTAATTTAATAGTGGTTTTCCCTGAGGGGGTTATATCACCATAATCTGTGATATTAGATTTAATAATAGAAATTAAATCTTGGTTTTCTAAGATAATTTCTTCTCCTAAAAATTCACTTAACATTGTCTCCAACAACAAAACATCCTGATCATTATTCATGTCAGGATATCCTTTAGGAAATTTATACGCAATCCTATTTAAATATTTTGTAATGTTATCCAACTTGTTTTATTTTATTTTAATTTTTTTCTAGCCCATTCTTTAGCTAATTTTACTGCTTCATCTTTAGAATAAACTCCTTGTTCTACAGCATTTTTTATTTCAAAATAATCATCGCTTACTATTTCATCATCAGATGCATTAATAATATCTTGAAGATATTCTTCTTTACTTATAGACATAGAACTCATTGCTCCTTCAAATTCATCTTCCATTTCAGGAAAATCAATTGATGTAGATGATTTACTACCGGCTTTCATACCAGTCACAATATCTCTATTATTGGCATAATTAAACTTGAATGCCGATTGTTCAACACCATCTGGTTCGCCATTATAATCTTTATAATCTTTATATTTAGTATTATATAAATTAATTATTTCCTCAAAATCATCTTCGGAATAAGCTCCTGGGTATGATTTAGAAAGAATTGCTTTAATTTCTTCTTCAGTGTTTTCTTTTAATAGCCTTCCTTCAGCTAAATATTTTCTTAAATCAAAGTTATTCATTTTATTTTTTTTTATTTTATTTTATCAAATTGATCGGAAGTTAGAACATCAAACTCATAATCTTCAAATCCCCCACCACCATAAAATATACCTGATATTGCCACAGCAATGTCATCTCTTAATTCTTTTGAACTAGCATTTAAAGTTTTTACTGCTTTAACATATCTCTTAAAGGTATCCATAGTGTCATCAGGCACATCTTTAAAATCAGCATCAACACCACCAGCATCAATCACACCATCATTTCCTACTTCAACTTCCCCAGCTGCCCATTCTGACCAATAGTCTTTTAAGTTGTCTTCTTTTAATAGCTTACCTTCAGCTAAATATTTTCTTAAATCGAATGTATTCATTTTATTTTATTTTATTTTATTTTATTTTATTTTATTTTATTTTATTTTATTTTATACTACTTCTTCAGTATCTGAAACTTCTACATCTATGTCATCAGTTGAAATATCTTCTGAGCCCTCAACATCGGCAGCTTCCGTATCATCTACTTTACTACCATTTCTTAATAATCTTGCAATTGCTTTTGTAGCACTTTCCATTTCTGGAAGGTTTAGTAGGTAGTATTTTTTACCTGACACTTCAGCTATCCAACTTCTAGTATGGTATATTAAGTATATAAATTCATCATTAAGAAATACTACACGAAATGTAGTTGGTTTTGGAGCAACCCAATCAATACTATCAATAAATTTGCCATAATCAGATGTTAATAAATCAACTATAACATCTTTTAATGCCGGAAAGCTAGTTAATTCATCATACTCAATAGCACTTGCTTCTGCCTTATTAACAGATGCTAGTGCTTGTGGAGCAATTTTTTTTATTTTCTGTATGAGTTCAGATTTAGTCATTATTTAGACTTTAGTTGTTTTGCTAATTTTTCTGCTATTGATAAAGCTTTTGGCTCTTCAATTTCAACATCATCAACAACATCTATTTCCATTTCAGGAGCAACATCACTAATTCTATCTACTACAGCGTCAATAGCTGGTTCTTTAAGTTCGAATTCAAGATAATGTTTAGCACCTGAAATCATATTTTTAGCAGTGGTAATTTTAGATTGCCACCAAGATGGGAAATCAATCTCACCTTGACCTTCTAAATTGTCCATCATTTTATACAACTCCATAGCATAACTACCAATGTGGTAAAGCTCTGCTTTTAACATTCCTGGTTCGTTGTCTTGATGACCTAAATCTATATCTTCGTTTAGACCATAGGCATTGGTATTGTCTGTAAACCCTTGAAAGAATCCTTCTCTATATGCTTTATGGTCTGGTTTGTTTAGGAATCTGCCTCTAACTTTTTCAAATGCATTTTCACCATCACGGTATCCCATTTCCTCAATATCAGCTAAGCCAATATTTTCTTCATTTAATTCTCCTCTATTTTCAGGAGCATTTCTCATTAAATCTTGAGCAGCCATTTGAGCTCCATCTAAACCATTAAATACATCATCGCTGCCTACTATATCATAGTATTTATCTTTGAGTCTTTTTAAATCAGATAGGAATTGTTTAATTTGATTATAAGTTCCAGTACTCCAAGTACCTTCATTTAAGTCTTTACCACGAACAAGATCATCATACGCAGCGCCAATATCTCCTTTATATAGTTGGTTTACTATTTTTTTACCTAAAACTCCTAATTCGTCTTGAGTTAAGCTATGAGGTCTATTAAATCCCTCTAAATAGAACTGACCAATGTCTTCATAATCATAAGTAAAATCTTTATTCAATGGGATTGATGGGTCAGATTCTTTAATATTTTTTTCAATAGCAGCACCACGTTTTTCTTCGTAATCTGATAATTTACCATCTTTATTTAAGTCGGCTGCTTTAGGATTTTTAAGAGAATCTTTAATCATTTCTCTAACTTTATCTTGATTCATATCTTCAGTTTTATTTTTTGCTATGTTAGTGGCACGACCATACATCACTGCTTCCGCATCCTTACCATACTTTTTAACTAAAGCACGTTTGTTTTTCTTCATATTCATGATGACTTCCTCACGATTATCTAGTTCAGTTTTGGTAAGTTTGCGTTCGTTAAGCATGTGTTCTTTTTTACTTGTGTCCTCTTTTGAAGTCAGCAGATAAGTTTTTGATTTTGTTAGCGGCAGATCTACATCTTCCTTTAGCAGCAGCTGATGTTTTGTCAATTTCTGCTTCAATCAATAGTACTTGTTCTTTGATTCCTTCTAATAATTCTTTAGTTTCCATAATTTTTATTTTTTATAAATTTAATTGTTTGTTTACCTTTATTTTAGATTATCATATAATCCATTATCTTTAGCTATACCAGCAATTCTTTGCCATCTCAATGTTTCTGTAAGACCTACCATAGCATCTTCTGCTGGATCATCTATATTAACATCTTCAACACCTTCTTCTCCGGGCATAGCTGCAATTTCATCCATTTCTTCAGCTTCATCTACTGTAGCAACGTGTGCTCTAGTAAAGTAAGTAATTGTATTACCAATTTGATCAGTTAGTTTTTCATCTCCTAACTTAGCAGCTTCTTCTTGTGCTTTCATTAGTAAAGATTGAACTGCTACTTCATCAGCATCTTCACCTGGCATACTACCTTTTACTTCGATGTCTGATTCAACTGATTCATCATCAACTTCAACATCTTTTTCAATGTCAACATCAACTTTTTCGTTGTCTTCAACATCTACTTCTTCGGCTTCAGATACTTTCATATCTTTTAATTTAGCTTCGATATCATCTTTAGCGTCATCGAATCCATCTTTATAGCCTTCTTGTTCCGCATCTGTACGAGCGTCTTCAGATAAAGCCATCTTGATCATTTCTTTTAATTCTGATTTTTTCATTTTTGTATTTTTTACAATTGGTTTTCTTTCTTTGATTTCTGATTCTTGCAACTTAGCAATTTCTTTTTTAAGCATTCTAAATGCAATAAATGCTTCTTGTTTATTTCCATCTTTAATTGCATCAATAGCATCAGTTAAATATGAATTTTCTCTATGGTAATTTACATCTTCCATATCGCTAGATACTTTTAAAAGAATATCCATTGGAGTATTAATATCAAATATAGATGCTAAATTTAACATACCATCGTAGTCAAAATTATCAGTCCAACCTCTACCTGGTTCGTAATTTTCGTTAAGCTTACCTTCCTTTGTTTCATATGAAAGAAGACCAATCTCATTACTTAAAACTATAGGACCTCTTTTAATATTACCCTCAAGGCTGTCAAAAAAAGTTTTAATGCTTTTTAAATCATCAAATTTATCTTTGTTAACTATTATTTCAATACGTTCATTTGTTCCTTTTTCAAAATAAGAAATAGCTGCTAATTTAGGATTTTTAATAATTGCATCTTTAGCATTTTGTGGGACATTCATTTGTCCTTTAAAGAGTTTTGCGTCTATACCCAGACCTTTTAATCTACTAACTAAATCAGGGCCAAAATCTCTTAAAGTTTTATAATTTTCTTCGTTAAGTTTACCTTCCGATAAATATTTTTTTAAATCAAAGTTTTTCATTTTCTAGTGTGTTTATGTATAAATATGGTCATTTCTTTGAACTATACGTTCCTTTTTTATATTTTGCAGATTTTGTGTTTTTAACAAACTGTTTACCTTTTTTATCGCCACGTACCTTTTTAGCTACTGTAGCTTTTCTTTCTGCTTTTGTTAAAGATTGAGCTTTTTTTCTAGGTAAACATCTAGTAGTTGCTTTACCTTTTTTCATAGTGCCACAATCTCCAGCTATATTACCTGAGGTGTTAATACGTACCCAGTCTTCTTTTTTAAACCAGTCACGTAAAGATTCTTTTACAATTTCGTATATTCTATCTTCTGTTATCACGATACTGCGTCTTGGACTACATTTTTAATTATATTAGATACTTCTGTACCTTTAATAGCTGCTTTTAAACCATATAATCCCCCTTTCAAATAACCTGCTTTTTTAATGTAACCAACAGCTTCACCACCTGCTTGTCCAGCCATAGCTAATACTACAATAGCAAATAATATATCTGATATAGTTTTTTGTTTTTTAGCATCTTTAGTAAATAAACTTACTATTCGTTTAATTGGAGCTTTAAACGCCTCTTCATTTTTATGAGTAAAATCATAAATTTTCTTAGCTGCTGCTTCACCTTTACCCCAATCACGTTTAGCAAATTGTTTTTTAGCAAATTTAGAAAGCATATTAGCTACTGTATTTGATAATAGAATATATCCTATAATACCAACTACACCAACTATTTCATTAACTTCTTTATCAGATTTTTGAATATCTTCTTTGTGATCCTCTAATTCATCTTTGATTTCACCAGCTAATTGATCAGCAAATGAATCTAATTCAGCACCGAATTGATCTTCTTCACTTTCAAATAAGCGACCTTCAGCTAAATATTTTTTATAATCGAATGTATCCATTTTATTTTTTCTTTTTTCTTCCAGACATTTGTCCTTTACATACTTTAACTGCGCGCCCTGATAAATATGCAGATGATTTTTCACCTGCTGCTTTACGTCTTTTAATATATGCCTTACCTTTAGGGCATAATTCTTCTTCAATTACACCTTCACCTAATTTAATAGTTTCGGCTAGTGTTTGAGCTATTGATTTATTAACTACTTCTTTGTGTAATAAACCTTGATCTTCTAATTCTTTTTCTAATTTTTTTCCTTTTTTTCGAATATCAGATAATTTTTTCCAATTTGCTTCTGTTTTATCCTTTGTATAGGCTGCTGTTAAGTCATATTCTTTATCTAATAAAGAATCATATTCCTCTTTCTGTGATTCATTTAATGACTCACCCAACATACTTACATCCATATCAATGAAATCATCTGATACAGCAAATACTTGAACTTTACCGTTTTCTAAATCTTGTATATCAATGTCTTCTAAATCGTATTCCGCTTCTAAATCTCTAGCTACGTCACCAGCTAATCGCATAGCTTCAGCAGCACTTTCTCTTCGGATTTGACCTGTCATTGTTTCTTTACCAAGTGCAATGAGTGCTCCACCTGGTCCTAAATCGTAATCAATATACACATTTAGAAAGTTTGGAGCGTTTTTATCTTTTACAAATCTAGGCATAGATACTCTTGCTCTAGAAGCTTCATCTATTGATTCAGAAAATAATTCATCTTTAGTTATGTCTCTACCTAATGCTTTTTCAAAGGCCTTTATCATATCGATTTCAGTACTAGCGCCTCGTTTGAGCTGTCTAAGAACTCTTATTAATTCTCTTTCAGAAAAGTCATAATCTACTTTAGCTTCATCTATTGATTCATTCATATCGTAATCACGAAGTTGTTTTTGTACTTTATATAAACGATCTTCTAATTTATTTAATGCGTTGCCATATCTATCAGCTATTTCACCACCTTCTGGTTCAGCTTCTTGCTCCATGTCTCTATATAATTGAGCAATTTCGTTTTCTAATTCTGATTTTATAGCTCTTAAATTTAAAGCTTCATCATAATCGATTCTTTCGTTTACTGATTCTTCAAAGTAGTCTTGATGGCCACCCTTTACTCTAAAAATATCACTATATTCTCTTCTTGATAAGTTTGATGAATCAGCTGCTATAATAATATCATTACGACCATATCCTAAACTACCAACAGCGTTAGAAAGGTCACGAATCATATCATCAGGAGCATCCATGCCTGTAAGAACTTCAATTTCGTTAAATTTAGGAACAAGTAATACAGTTACAGGATGTCCTGTTTGTTCTACTGCTTTTACTACTTTAGTAAAGTCTGTGTTATCTAATTGTTTACCTTCTTCTAATGGTTTAGAAAAGAATTCTTGTATTTTTTTTAAGTCTTCCATTATTATTTTAATTTAAAGTCAATTCTTGGAAACCATTCTCTTTCTCCAGGTTCTATGTCATAATAGTTACTATCCCTAGTTATTTCCAAACCTTTAGATTTAACTAAATTTAATATTTCATTCCATTCACTATCTGGAAATTCACCTTTCATTCTAAATGTTATTTCTCCATCTCTTACATAAGGATTACCTCCAAAACGACTATTGATTTCTCTTGCTAAATCATCATCTTCATTTTCATTCAATGATTCATTCATACCCAATCTAGCATGTAACACTTCCATAAAAGGAGTAAAATTATGTGTACCATATTCATCGATAAGAATAGAAGCTACTGCTTCCGCAAAGTCTTTATATGACATTGAATCATCAATTTCAACCATAGCATTATTCATAGCTATAGCTAATTGTTGAGATTTAGAACCTCCATCTTCTCCTTCAGCAACACCAGTACCAAACATTCCAGCTTCTAATTCTGCTCCTATTTTAGGATCATCGCTTTCTTTTAAATATTGGTTTTTAAACCATTTATGTGCGTTAAAGTTATCCATTATTTTTTCTTTTTAGGTATTGGTTTGGGTGAAGGTGTAATTTCTTTTACTTCTGTTTTAGTACCATTAAATTCTTCAAATTTAGATGGTTGAGGTCCTTTTTTATATTGTACTTTTCCCATTTTATTTTATTTTTTTTGTGCTTGTAAATAGTCAATAGTTGATTTCATAGCTTCCATTGCTCTTTCTTTATCAACTTTTCCTACCCATTTTTCTTTATCTCCTTTTTCAGTTAAAAATGAATCATTTTCTGCATTAATTTGTTCAAATACCCAATTTTTATACATTTCAATTAATCCATCAATATCTGAATTGACTATATTATTTTTATATTCTTCAAATAATCCTTGCTTATGTAATTCATGCTCCATATCGATAACACAATTTAAACATTTGCCGTGGATTGGGTATAAATATTGGTCTCTATTCTTATGCATCAAACTTTTACAAGAAGGGCAAAACATTGGCATTTTATTTATTTTTTTTGCCTTATCTAGCTTAGTAATATTTTGTTTTATGCCTTCTTTAATTGTCCATTCACGACCATCTTCTACCCAAACATCACCTTCTTCATAAAATTGAGATTTTTTAGCAAAACCAATTCCTGCTGATGTACGCTCTCCAGATTTACCTTTAACAAGGTTACGCATACGTTCAACATCTTTTTTCTTAAATTCTTTCTTTAACATTATAAACCTAATTTATCTAGTTCTTTATTTACTTGACTAGCTGATTTGTATAAAATGCCTATACCACCTGCTTCTCTCCACTGTTGGATGTTAGATTCTCTATCATCAATTAATATATTATTACCATCAGCATAGTTTTGTTTATTTTTTGCTAGTGATAAAATTAATTTTGTGGATGGAGTATATTTTTTCTTCCACTGGTGTTTACCAATTCTAGAAGATTCTGATCTAGATGGTGATGATAATAAAGCATGGTCATGTTGTGCTACTCTATTATATAATTCAGGACCACCAGGCATCCAAGGCATTCCTACCCAAAAACCTACACCTCCACCTTTTTCTTTAGAATCAATAAAATCCCAAAATTTGTCTTTTCCAAATGAAGATTCGTATTCACGAGGACCCATTCCAGCTAAGTCTGTAAATCTTTTATCAAAATCTGTTATTACCCCATCCATATCTAGATAGATTTTATACTTATTTCCCATATTTTCTTGTTCGAATATGGGTAAAGATAATGACTTAGCTCGGCTTCTCCAAACTTTTAATACATTTTCTTTTTCTTCTGGTGTTATTGTTTCTTGATCAATGAATATATTTAAATAATCATCTATAACATCTTTAAATGGACGTTTAGCCTTTTTAGCTTTAAAATATAAACCTTGAAGCATAGCATCTATTTCTTTAGGTAATCTAAAGTAATCTGCTTTAGGTAATAAATCAAGATCAATTAAGTCTCTTAGCAGTTTATCATCTTCCATGTATTTGCCTGTCTTTTCATTATACCCATCTTGGGTTAAATGTTCAAGCTCGTGTCTAACTACATCTTTAATATCGAATGATACTTTTTGCCAATCTGGATTTTTAGGTATTTTAAATTTAACTGATAATAATGGGGTAATTTCATCACCTTTATTATCAAATCCAGCATTTGCTCCCCCATCCACACTATACTCATTATCTGTAATTTCAACTACACCGGCAAAATCAAAAAAGAAATCTTTAGATGGGATATCATGTTCTTCATCTGGGTTGTCTACTCTAAATTCAAATTCACCTTCTCTATCACCTCTATCGTGGATATCTTTAAATGCTTCAAATGCGATTGATGATAATTTATTTGCTAATGTATCGTATCTACCTTCATTCAATTGTTTAGGGGTATTATCGTGCCAACATTTATGGCAAGTGTATAAATCGTCTCCTCCATCTTTTATATCCCAGCTCCAATCACAATTATCGCATTCGATTTTATCGCCTACAATTGCTTCTTCTAAACCTTGAGCTAACTCACGAGCGTATTGGTTTAAACCAAATGGATCTTTTTCTTTCTTTTTTTCTTCATTTAAACTATCAGTCCAATTTCTGAATGTCATTGTACCTTTTAAATTAGCTTCTTGTTCAAGCTTATCAATGTTATCATCCTCCATTGTATTTGTAGTTGAAACATCGCCTAATCTATTTTCTAGATTTTGGATATGGTGTACCATCTCATGTGAAAATGAACGTACAATATCCTTGGGATGTCGGCCTTCGGTATATAACACGATGGTATTGTTGTTCGGGTTATAATACGCGGTTTTACCGAGGAACTCACGTGCGTTGTCGCTGTCCCCATCAACAAATTCAACTGTAGGTAAAGGTTCAATATTCATACCTTTATCTAACATATGTTGTGTTAACTGCATTATTCTATTTTTAAGATCTATGTCTTTAGAATATGAAGCATTTTCATTTAATTTGTTATACCCTGAACCATACGGGGCAGCTTTACCATCTTCGGGGTTATTTTCTTCTAAAAATGCAGTTGGGGTAACTAAACCATGTAATTTAATTAATTTAAGTAAAAGTAAAACTAATCCTCCTGCTGGTAGTGCAAATATTGCTGCTCCAAATACTCCTTTAAGAACATCTTTAAGTTGTTCTTTAATTTGTTGTTTATCTAAATCGGTGAGTTTTATTTCACCTTTAGAAGCTTTAATTAAAAGAACAAATGCTGCTTTAGTTTCTTTTCCTTCTTGTTTTAATTTATCAACAAATATTTTAAATTTTTTCTTAATATCAGATACATTAGGAAGCTTTAATTCATTAATAACACTTGATACCATTTGAATTATTTCTTCTTTTTCACCATCTGTTAATTGTTTGGGGAAATATGTAATAAATTCTTCATTATTACCTGATAAAGCTGCTTTACGAGCCCTTGTTCCACTTATACCCCCAGTAGTTTGAATTCTAACGGGTATGGCTTTTTCACTATATTTTTTAGCATATGCACTGCGTTCAGCTACATCTTTATCATCTTCTTCATTGTCAAGACGAGCACCTATAAAAATATAAACATTTTCATCTTGGTGGTCTTGTAAATACGTTTTAATATAAGAAAATGGTGATTGTACTTTAATAATTTGAGTAGAAACAGGTATAAATTTTTTATACATTTCCCAAATTTTAACTGATTCATTTTGGGTAATACCGTTGCGTTCACCACTACCTACAAGTATTTGGATTTGTTTTACTTGAGGATTTTCTCTAAGACCTTGTAAAACTACTTCAAGATGTCCTACTGTTGGTGGTTTAAAACCACCCCCAAATAAAGCTACAGCACTTAAAGATTTATCATCTTCATTAAGAATGCCATCTACCAAGAATTTAGTTAATTGATTCATTATGAATTAAGAAATTTTTCTATTCTCATTTGCGCCTCTTCTTTAGACATAGTGTATTCAATTACATCATATACAAAGTCATCATCCAACATAGCTTGAATTTCTTTTTTATCTTGGGCATTTTGTATTTTAGATTTTTCTATTTGTGCTGGTGTTTTTGGTTTAGTACCTGTTGGTGTAAATGGTTTAAGATACTTATTGATAATCTTATCTATATCTTGCATTCTATTATCTAATGTATTGGCTACAGCAACAAAATTATTACCAAACAAATCAGCATATTTAGGTAGATTTTCAGTTACACCTTTCCACGTACGCATTACAATTGCAGGTGCTAAACTTCTGTCTTCACCACCTGATTTTGTGTATCTATCTTGATTTTGGCTTAATGAACGTTCTAAATCAGTATAAACATAAAGCATAAATACATCATATCCTGCTTCCTCTAATTGTTGTTTTAATTCTGCTGTTTTATTATATGAAGCTGCAGTGCCATCTAATATAAATGACTCTTTACCTTCAATAGTAGCTTGTACTTCGCCTTTGAATTCTTTATTAGCAGCAGCCATTGCTTTAGCTTGCTCGCTTCTTTCTTCAGGTGTTGCATTTTTAAGATCTAAAGTAATATTAGCCTGTTTAAGCATACTAATAAATGTATTATCAATATTTAATACTTTTATCCCACCTAAATCTAAACCACTTAAAATATATCCTTTACCAGCACCTGGGGCGCCTGCTAATATAATAGCTTTAGGGTTGTCTTTATCTTCTTTTAATAAGCGACCTTCAGCTAAATATTTTTTGAAATCGAAATCGTCCATTTTAATATTTTGTTATAAATATTATAACTTTCGTTTAGCTTGCGTTCTGAATTCCGTGAATGCTGGTTTGTGTTTAGGATTTTCTAAATCAAATAATTTTTTTACAGTTTTGAATATATCAAGATTTTCATCTTGTGTACGTTTAGATTCATACATTTCCCATCCTGCACCTTGAATTTTACCTTCTGCAGCTTTTCGTTTGTTAGATTTCAACCATAATACACCATACCGGTCTGCTTTTTTCTCAAAACATTCCTCATAACATTTAGCATATACTGAGGTTTGTAGATCATAAGTAGTTTGGAGGTGATTTGATGTTTTAAAATCAATAATCCACAATTCAGTTTTACCATCGATTTCAATCTCACATACCATATCACAAGTACCTGCTACCTTCAATTCGTCTGAAAATAAATGTACTTCAGCTTCAATTAATGTTGGGTTGTACTCTTCCCAAAAATCAACAAAACGTAAGAACATCTGCCATACTAATGTATCGTATTGGGGTTGTCCTGATTTGGATAGGAAATTTAATTCCTTACCATTTAGATAATCTTCAATCATTTCATGAGTTTCAGTACCTTGAGATGCTGCTTTACGTACGATGTGCTCGGAGGCATATCCTACTTTTTTAAGCCAATCTTCAAAGAACTTACCTTTTGGGTAAGAACCTAAAACATAAGTGATGGATGGGTAATATTCTCCATTACGTTGATAGTAACGAGAATCTGGCATTGTGATTTGTTTAGCATCATCCGATACTTCTAGAATACGTTTGTACGAATTCTTTAATACAATTTTTTTACTCATAGTAGTTGTAGTTTTCTTTGCATCAATCCATATTGATCAATAGGAAACGTTTTTTGAATTAATTTAGTGAAATTGTTAAATCCCATTTCACTCGGGTCTTTCCCCTCAAGATCCATAAAATAAACCTCTTTACCTTCATTTATAAAATATTCAGCAAACCTAAGGGCTTGTTTTTGGGCGTCTGTATCTAAAGCTATGTAGATTTTTTCAACTGTAGATTTGACGATTTTTTTCATTAAATTTTGTTGTATATTTTTACCTAATAATGGTATAGCATTTCTTTTAATAGCTATAGCATCAAATGGACCTTCGCATATTACTAAAGGCAAATTAAAATTGATAAATAATTCAAAAGGAATAATATCTCTTGATGCTTCTGGATTGCGGTATTTAATGTATGGGTCTTTCTCAAATGAACGACCTGTAAAGTAGTTTAAATTACCATGTTCATCATAAGATGGAATAATAACCATTTTAGCATATCTACCACTTTCACAATAACCTATACTATATTTAATAATATCATCTTCGTGGATATTTCTAGATTTTAAATATGATTTAGCATGTCTAGCAATTAGGTCATTATTAGAGATTAATGACTTATATTCTTTAGGTAATGTTATTGATTTTGTAACTGTATAATCTGTAACCTCAGATCCGGTTTTAACTAATTTTTTTAATTCAGTAAATTGATCGGGGGAAGCTTTTACTTGTTTAAATAAACTATTAATTGTTTTTCCTCGTTTATCACAAGCCCAACAATGCCAAGGATTATTTCCTTGTTTGTTTTCAGTATAATTAATTTCTAATTTAGGTTTATGGTGATTGCAAAACGGACACTTATGAGCTTGATTACCCCTAGCTGTTCGTTTACCAGAACCTAAAACAGAGTTAACAAGATTAACCAGTAGTTCATTTATCATAGATCACAATATACGAACAATTATTTAAACATCAAAGTCACGAGTGAAGAACTTTCCGAGAATGTTGTCATTAAAAAATTCTTCGGGTTTTTCTAAAACTTCGTATAATATTTGATATTTTAGTTCGTAGTAAGTTAATAACTTTTTTGTTGGAGCACAAATTAAAATTTCACGCTCAAAATTTTCTTTTGGTTCAATTTCATATAATTCTTTTAGGAATTTATTTGAACCCCAATATGTTTTCCAATTAGATTCTTTAACTGCTAATTTATATGCAGGTTTTCTACCTACTACACCCGCAAGTTCTTTAAGTTCTTTTTTACCTAATTTAACTTTAGTAGTATTTTGAAGTATTTTTCTACCAATATACACTTTGCCTGTAGGTTTATGTACTATTCGATATACAAACCCATGCGTATTATCAGGAAAGTCGGAGATTGTCTCCATTTCCTTTTTTATATAAGTCCAATTCATAATTCTAAAGATCTAAATTAATAATAATTGTAGTATCTGTTGTGTTTGAGGATTGTAGGGGTTGAGCTAGTTTACCTACGGCTAATAAATTTTGAAAATTATCGTATAAACCAACAGTAGTTATATATGGTGAAAAATAAGAACCTGTAGCATAATTATATAATGTTTCTCCTGCTGAGTTAAATGTTCCTATTGAACTTGATATAGCTATACTTCCTGAAGTTATAGATGGGTTTGTACTAAAATTAAATTCATTTTCTCTAATAGCACATTTATATTCAGCTTCTAATATTGTAGTTGCTGAAAGGAATGAAGATGTTACATTATAAGCATTTGCAAGATTTCTGTGGGGGAGGGATGTGTTAGTTAAAACTGCCATTCCATGCTCATATATAATATTTCCTACATTTTCATTTATTGTTATAGAACCACTTCCCTCAAATGATGAACTTTCATAATAAAATGTTATTGTATCTCCAACTTGAGGACTTAAACTTGATGTGAAAAAACCTAGTGAACCTGGATCTGCTGCTTGCATGAAGGATGGTTGGGTAATAAATTTTCCAATATCTGCACCCTGTAAGCTAGAAGTAATATATCCTGTATTTGATCCAATTCCCCCAATATAAAATGGAGATCTACCCGAGGGACTGTAATCTACTTCAATTAAAGTGTAACCTGAAGGGATTGTAATAGATGAGTAATCCATCTGCAGATAACCTCCAGGGAAACTTATTGGATCTATTTCTTGGGAGAGTTGTACAAATTGTGTTGAGGGAGTATTTGTAAGTAAACTTGATGAGTAAAAAGAATATGATGTTGAGCTATATAAATTGCCCTCACCATCATCTAAAACTTGTAATATATTACTTGCTGTATCTTGATATTTAAATTCAAATGATTTTGGTTGAATATACTCACCAAATAACTTTGATGGAATAGAAACAACTGAAAGTTGAGCATTAGATGCAGTAGGGAAATGTCTAGATGCTGTTAAAGTACTAGATAAATAATTGTAGTAGCTTGGTGTATTATATGATCCTGAAATATTTTCTCTTTGAATTGCTGTTCCTGGATCACCCCAACTTGATGAAATATAATTTGAATAGTATAATTCTTTTACAGAATCATATACTTGTCTTTGATATAAGGATTGTGAGTGTCCTGTAGTCGGATCGGTTGCTGTTTCAAACAATGAACCACTTAAATTAGTACCTAGGAATCTTTCAATGCCTACAAACTGTTTATAAGTATGATATTCATTTTCATCAGCATAAAATTCGCTATTTTCAAATGAAAACTGTTTATTAACAGTAAAGGGGACAAGCTTTATGTCCTTGGATAAAAATTGTTTGAATGCACTCATTCATTTAAAAGTCTAATTTGATACGTACTAACGTTTCTTTCGTAAAATCTTTTTCTAATGGTCTTGATAATTTCGCTACTGCTACTAAATCATTGGTATCATTATATAAACCTACGGTTGTAGCATAAGTTTGAGGATTATTAATAAAAGATTGGAATAATACTTCACCACTAGACCCTGATATAAATGATGGGTTTTCTGAGTAATTGAATTCTTGGTTTTGTGCTCTAACAAATATAAAATCTGATGAAATGGTTTCTTGGGAATTTAAACCAAAAGAACCACTTCCACCACCACCTACTACGGCAAATAATTTTGAATTGTTATTATCATCTGTATTACTATTTTTTGCTGTTGCCAAAGCAACACCTTGTCCTGTTCCTAAATCTAAGGCAGCTGCATTTAAAAGTGCTACACCAATATCTGGGAGTAATAAACCATATGAACCCTGTGCTGTAGTATATCCATTAGTATTTAATTGTGTATCTGCTACACCATTAGACCCTGATATTAATTGATAAACTCTACCAGCACCATTAAATTCTACTACTGTTGTTTCTCGACTATTATCTGTTAAATCTAATTGTCTATTTGCAGCTGAACCTGTAAGTCTTAAATTAAATGAGCCTAAAAATAATTCTTGTTTATATTGGGCTCTTTCAAAATTAAGAACATAAAAATCTGATTGTGTTACACCACCAAACACAAATTGAGCATTTTCATCTTCTAAAACTAAACTTCTATATTGACCATAAAGTGATCTTGTAGGTGATTGTCCATTAACAGCAGAATCAAATAATAAACTACCACTACCGTTGGCATTAGCATATGCTATATCAAATTGAATTGCTGCATTGTCTTCAGTTGAACCCGTTTGGTAAACTGATAGAAAATAATCTCCAGCTGAGGATGCTGCTTGGGTAGATGAAGTAAAGAAGGTATTCAGTGTAGGGTTACCTGTGCTCCATAATGTTCCGGATACTGAATCTGAAGAGATTACAAAATCTGAAGGTTGTAATTGTTTAAATGAGGCCATTTTTTATTTTTTAATTAGTTTGAGTAATTGTTACTGGGATTGTTAATCTTGCTCCTGAATCTCTACCAATTACTGTTATTGTAGTATATAGAGCTGAATTATTACCAAATAATGTATTAATAGTAGTTGCTCTTAATGTAATTGAAGTACCAATAACTGTTTTAGAAATTGAAGTTCCTAGTGTAGTTGTTTGGTTAGCAGATGATGCTTGTGGAGTGTCAATTCCAGTTGCTACAAATTCAGACATTGTTCTAATATCACCAATAGTTGCTGTATAACCTGAAGCTTCAAATAATTGGTTATCACCTAAATAATTTAATGTTTGTGGTGTAATTGCTAATGAAGCACCTTGTCTTAAGGTAATCGCTGTATATCCAAGATCAAGTACAGGCATTTTAGCTGTTCCTCTAGGTAGAGTAACAAGTTTATACTTCATTGATTGCATTTCATTTGGAATTGCTTCAATTAGAGGTAAATTTTCTATTGCTTGACCATAAAAAGCAGAGCCAGATGGGTGTTGTGGATTATATAATGTATAATCGATTTCATCATCTCCTAAGGCAAATTGTGTTATAGAAAATGAACCATCACCTTTAGCAAGTAATTCTCTTCCTTTTGTTGTTAAGATAGCATCAACTGTTACTACCTGATTATTTAAGTATCCCATGGGTGTGTTTTGTTATAAATATTGTCAATGTATAAATATATTAAAGTTTTATTTGTTATCCAAGCTATATTAAACTATTAACTACCTGCATTAGATTGTATAATTTGTGATACAGCTGCATCTCTATTTCCTCTTAATTTCTTTGTTGTAAATTCTGATACTACAGTACCGGGTGATGTACTTCCATCTGGTTTATTACTATCAAGTAATACATAAGAAGCATCTTCTACATATCTTCTTAATAAGAAATGTTGTTCATTTGCAGCTGATGACATAGAAGCATTTAATCTAATTCTTAATAAACCTTCTGAATCTTCAGATGGTGTAATTACTTCTTGTACCATTCTAGTATAAACTTCAGCTCCATTAAATCTAATTTCATCTCCTACCTCAACTGTGAAGTTTTGGATTATAGGATCAAATTGTGGACTTTTTGTAGGTTGTTCCCAAGTTTGGTATTGTGTTGCACCATATATTCCGGATAATGCGCTAGATCCTGTCATCCAAATATCAGTTGATGCTGTAACGTGCCAGTAATCTTCTGTAGTTAAGCCTGAAGGATTAATTTGGTTAATTGCTTGGAAAAAATCTGAATTGTTAACATTTAGGTTTGCAGTGTAGCTACTTCCAAAAGTACTATAATATACTACTTGTACTGTGGATCCGCTTGAAAAGTTTTGGAATCCTGTATCTAAATTTATAGTATGGTTAGTAGTAAAACCAAAACTACCACCAAAACTTTGAAAATCTAATATTTGGTCTCCTGTCGGAGTTCCACTTGTCCAATTTTTAACAATATAAAAGGATATATTACCTGTAGCATATAAAAATCTTAGATCAATACTTGCTTTAAATTTAACAGGAGAATCTGAATCTGAAGTGAATGTAAATTTTCCGTTTGTGTTATTATATTGAGAATTTGTTTGGGTTTCATTATTAAATCCAGGATTTCCACTTGAACCTGTAGTATAAGTATAAACTGTAGTATCAGCTTCTGGAATTGCACCTACACCATTATTATTAGTAGCTAAGAATTGATAATCTGTTACAGAAAATGAACCTGTGTCAAATTGAATTTCCCCACTATATGAACTACCACTATCAGAATATAATAAAGCATCAACTCTTTCACCACCTCTTATAACAGTTTTACCACCATTTAATTGATTCATTGGTGTTTCAAATCGTAAAGGATCATCTAAGTTAACAAATACTGTTTCTCCTGTTTGAAAGGAGTTTTGAGTAATATATAAAGATGAACTATCTGGTGGTATTGTATTACCATCCTGATCTACTAAAAATTGTACGTGAGCAATAGTTTTGTCATTTAACTCTGGGGATGTACCATTAATAAAATCAAAATATGCAAAGAATGTTTTTTCTCTACTTACTGTTGGTTCTTTACCAAATGTATTTATTGAAGAAAAAGTAACCCCATTAGGTAATGTTGTAGGAGCCCAAATATTAATTTTAGGAGAGGATGATCTAGATCCTTTATATCTTGGATTAATATGAGCTAATGTACTATAATTTGAATTTTGAACAGGTGCAAATGGAGCACTACCATTTAAAATTGCTTCCTCATTTATTGCTATATATTGGCTTGTAGCATAATCTACATCATAATATAATGTTCCCGGTCTATCTTTAGTAGCATTTCCTTGCAGAACATCACAATCTGAGTTGCGAAAAATGCCTGGGGTTGAAGATTCAAATATTGTTGTAATTGGAGGTTTATTCCCTTGATCATCACTACCAGACTGTATAATAGAAAGATATATACTTTGACCACCAGTAGTTGAAGAAGGATTACCAAACGTAGCAGGATTAGTACCATCTACTACAGCACCAGATAATGATATGGCGGGGTCGAGTGGGTTATTTGGATCAATCCATGATGGGTTTGGGTACAGGGATTTCATTATAAACCCTAAATAATATTTTACCACTTCCACAGATGGTAAAAAGTCTACTTTTGGGAAAGCTGGAGATGTTTGAAGAAATATATCTTCTAGAGAACTACCTAAAGAAGTGAATGCCCCACCAGCACTTTCCCATACTACTGTATTTCTAAGAGTATCAGGAGCACCAGGATCACCTATACTTTGAACCATCACCCACATTATATGTGCAGAAGTATCTGAAGTTCTTAAATTAGTGAGAGCGTTGAATGCAGAGACCTTAATGTTTGCTGGGTTGGATGTATGACCTGGGATTATTTCTGCTGTAACATCCAATAAGCTATCATTTGAATATCGATATATCATTTCACCACTAGCTGGGTCGTAAATTGAAGATGAAGCAAAGTTTGGATTCTTTTTTGCTACAATTATACTCGGATCAGGTCCATTTTCTATGTTAAGATCACATAATGGGAAGAATACTATAGGGTAGTTGGCAACATCAGAACCTGAATATATTCCATTATTTATTACTAAAGATGATGTTGTTTGAGAAACACCATTTATCTTGAATGATTGACCTCCACCATTATCATAATATCCTATATCAAATGAAATATCTATAAGATTGTTATTAGTATATGTTGGGGGTCTATTTCCTGAAGGGATAGTACTACCTATATTATATAAAAAATCAGTACCTAAATCTGTAGCACCTCCTATAAAGTTATATCTTGTTGATTCAAGTTCTGAAATTGTTGTAAGTGAAGTTAAACTTGCTATAGTATTTCCTAAGTTATTTCCTTCAGCATTAAATTTAGAAACTCTAACTTGACCATAATCACCTGGAGTTCCTGAAACAGTTCTACCTAAGAAATACATACACCCATTAATCATAGGAGTTAAAGTTGGATCTATAAATCCAGCAGTTGTTACAAATGATTCTGAAGCGTTAAACATGGAGGCCGAAAGATTAATTGAATCTGGTAGACCATGTAAATAAGGAAAACATTCAGGACTTAATTCACCATCTTCTACTACATATTCAGATCCGCTATATTCACCATTATAAAATTCTTCTTGTGTTGAATCAATAGTTTCAAATGTGCCTCCTATTGTATCTAGGGATTGTGTAAAGGATTGGGTTAAATTTGTAACTGGTATTCCGAATGGTAATTCTGTTCCTATACTTTGTTCGTATGGATTATTTGCTATTTGATTATAAACATTTGGTCCACCACCAGCACCCCCCTTAATAGACCCAATTGAAACTGACCCACTAAGAGCTAAATCTTTAACGTTATAATCAACCATTGTATCATCAGCTGATCCTGTACCTTGCACTCTTGCAATTTTAGTTGTTGGATTTACTTTAACGTGTGGGTATCTACTTCTTTCAAGTAAATGTTGTTTAATAACAACACCAGATGATAGAGATGATTTAGCAGGAACAAAGTCCTTAATCATTTTAAATAATGAGTTATCAAAAAATCTAATAAGTCTTATATAATCAAATGTATTATAATTTGATGTATATTTTTCAAAATATTCTCTTGAAAATTGAGTTAAATCTTGATAATCTGTTCTATATGGAACATTTTGATTCTTAGTAAACTCATAGAAATTTGGATTTGTACTTCTAGTATAGAAATTATAGCGATTATCCCCTATTTTTTCACCTAAATTAAAATATCCAATTTGTTCAATTATATCATCATTAATTTCATTTTGTGGGGAAAATGCAACTTCGATTGAATTAACATCTGGTGTAAATGATTGTGATAGAGGTAATTGTTGTTCAATACTTCTATACTGAGATAATGATTGATTACTACCGCTTGGTAAAATTTGAGTTCCAACTTTTACTTTGTCTGTAATTCTATTTCTAATACCTGCTGCTGGTTGATCTAAAAAGATATATTCAGTATTAGGTACAAATATTGGAGTAGTATTATAAGCAAAATCACTATCACTTGCAAACGATTGTGTTACTGTCCAAGATCCTGTAATTTTTGGGTGTACTGATTCTAGTGAACCTGAATCTAATTCTGAACCTAAAGGTGCTCTAAAAGCTAAATCTAGAGGAGATGAGTTTAGTGTATTACCCTCAGATGATAGTGGGTTTTGAACATAATCATCAAATACAGACTCACTTAAAGAAGTTTTATAATATCTAATTTCTTGTAAACTACCTGAAAAGTATTCATTACTACCACTAGCAAATGTACTAGTTGTAGCACCTGCCCATAGGGTATTAACTTCTTGGATGGATGAAGATGCTTGAAAACCTATATATGAAGCATCATCTCCAATGTATATTTTATTTTTAGCATATAAATCGTATCCAGTACTGCCACTATTAATTAATACTGACCACCAACCATCATCAAATATAGGCAAGTAAACACTAGCACTAACTGTTAAATCTGCTGGGTCTGGATAGAGTCTTAAATAACCATAATCTTTATATGTACTAACTACTGAACCAGAATATGAACCTGAAGTTAATCCTGAGTTTTCATATTCTAAGTTTAATGCAATCCCATTATCTGTAGACCATAAAGATTGAGTAAAATGCTCTGTAGGTATACCATCACTCTTGAATCTAAATTCAACAGCACTTGGTCTATTATCTATAGCCCCCCATGTTGAATTAAGAGTAAAATCACTACTTACAAAATTTGAACCCGAGGTATAAAATCCATAATTGAATTTATTATACCAATAATCCCAATCATTTGAATTGTCTCTATCTTTACCTCCAAATTCACTAACACGTAGAATTGTATTAGGAATACCATAAGAAGCAATCAAACCTTTAATACCTTGTATTGTACCTTTCTTTTTAAGAAGGTATGGTAGGTTGTGATATAAGCGTTTATATATCGATTTATTAACGTCGTCTAATGGAGTAATTGCAGAAGATGCCGTTACATATGATGTGATAAGCTCCGAACCAGTATACGGTAAAAGACTACCTGAAGGGGTAATACCTAAAAATGCAGAGTATAAACTATCTGATGAAAATTGGTTTTGGTAAATTTTTAAACCAAAATCTCTAACTGCTTGAGCTACTAGATCTTTAGAAATACCAAAATTTAATCTATTATCAGCATCAAATTTATTAGTAACATCTTTTAAATATACCCAAATATTATCAAAATGTTGACCTAACATTTCTATAAATAATTGGTAAGGTTCGTTTTGGGAGTCATTCAAAACAAACTCAGGCATCGCATATAAAAGGTTGTTTTCATTTTCAGCATCATATTGTGAAGCTGATAGAGCCATACCTCCATAAGGACCATAGGGGAATGTATTATTAGGTATAGTTGTACCTTCTACACTATTCCCAATCCAATTTAATACTTCAGTTGAACCTGTAGAATATAATATGAAAGGTGGTTCTGCATTTTGTTTAGGCCATGCTGTGCTACTACTATCAAAGTATAAATAATATTCATAACCATCAAAGTTTTTAATAATATTATCTATTCTATGTTGTGAAGATGCTTTACTTTCTGATACATAAAATGATGCTGATGTATCTCCAGTTATTTTAAAATCAAAATTAATTAAATCATTAGTATTATTTTCAATTTGAGATACTTTAGTATAAAAATTTAATAGTCTTTGTTCTGCTGAACTGTATTGGATAAAATTATTAAAATCTGTATAATCAACGTTGATTGATATTCCTTTTTCATCTAGTAAACTACTAACCTGTTGGAAAGAGCTTGTTAAAGTCGTAGTAAGAATATCATCTATAGAACCTAAATCTGTAGAATTATTAATTTCACTTTGAATTTGAATATTGGTATTAGGTCCTTTTAAAAATGGAACACTATCAATTTCTTCAATAGGTGAAATTAAATCTACATTATATGCTACGGGATCCGCTATTTTTAGTGTTACCCAACAAGTTGATTTGGTATTAAATGTTGGTGGAAGTGGATCATATAATTTGATTAAAATTGATCCTTCATATATAACAGCATTAACAGCTATTATTATTTGATTATTACCAAAGTTAAGATAAAATTCATTAAAATAATCTTCACTTTCTAGGCTTTCTTTAAAAGCTGGAAATGCTTCTAAAGCACCTTGAATAACATTACTTGCTAATTTTATTTCAGTTCTATCTGTAGATATTTCTGATATAAAAAATGTATCATTGTTATTACTATTTAATTGATTTTCAAAAAAATTATAAACAACGTTATATTGCCCTACATCATACCCGGTATTAATTAAATCTAATTCTGGGGTGATGTCCATTGTAGAGAACCCTCCTAAATTAGTAATTGAAGGATCATCAGTAAATGAATAACCTGGGAAGTTGTAATTTGAGGATAATAGATTAGAATTAGCATCATAAATAAAATATTCAACTATACTCCCACTAGGTTCAAATATTGATGTTACTTCAAAATTAGGGACAATATCATAATCTTCAAAAGTATAATCTTGAATTGAAAACTTATCTGGGGATATTTGGGTAATTGTTGTCATATATTTTCTTTATCTTATCCTTGCACTGGAGAAATTGGAAGATTAGGCGTAGTTGCAATTTCGGCAACAGCGACATTTTCTACCCTAAGGGTTTGAAGTGGTTGGTTAACTACAATTTCTCTTGCTTCTAAATTTTGGGTATTTGTACTTGCAAGTTCTAATTGTAAATCTAATTTTTCTTCATTTAATACTAATATTTCTTGTCTTAAAGAAGCAATTTCATCTAATAAAGCTTGAATTTCTGCATTAATATTATTCCAACCAATATATTCGGCACTAGTTTCAACTAAATATAAATGGGAATTTGTAGCTCCATCTTTTGGAATTTCATAAAATAATCTATCATATTCAGCAAAAAATTCATCTACATTCATAACCGGAATCTCTACAGGTGTAGGAGGTATCAACTGTGTAAATGAAGTATCTATTGTTTTTAGAAAATCTTCTTTATTAAAAACATTTTTATTTAAGTCTAGTCTTTTCATTATCCATTAATCACTTTAAAGTAATATTTATTATCTAGAACATACTCATTTCCTCCTAAACTACTGGATATTAATAATTTGTAGTATCTTTCAGGTTCTAAACCATCCATGTAAATATCAAAATACCCTGAAGATGAATCAGCACTTATTCTAGTATAAGTGGGGTCGAAATTAACAACAAATAAGTTGGTATCCAAGTCTTTTATAGCATAAGTTGAACCTTCTGGAAGGTAATAATTTTCTGTGTATATTGATGCAGTTTGAAATACAACATCTGGGTATTCAGGACGTGTATTTACCCTAAATCTATTTACAGCATTTTGATTAAATTGTCCTGGGTTTTGTGCTATTGAAACATATGGAGTAGATGAAGTTAAAATTGCCTGTGAACCTGTATCAGGTAACCATGAAAAATCATCCCATCTAAATTCTAATTGAGGGGGGTAAATTGTTGAAGTATCAACTGTAAAATATTTTAATTCAGGTTGAACATCAAAGCTTGATACAAATTCTTGGCTTCCCGTAAGTTTAACTAAAAATCCATTATTTGGGATTGCTGAACTTGTATTATTAACACCTGTAAATTGATATACTAATTCTGTTACATCTTGAGTTACATCTAAATCACTTCTAAAATTAAAAGTAACTGATGAAGATAAATCCCAACCATGGGCTGTTGAACCATTTGTTGTTTCTGTATACCAAACACCACCACCTGCTTCAACTGAACTTGTAACAAATGATCCTGTATAATTACCATAAGAGTCTGTAAATGGATCTCCAGCAGGTAACCATCTTGTTGAACCTGAATATCCAGCCCAAACCCAACTACATCCATTAGTTGTTAATGGAGAATCTAAATAAAGACCAGTACCCATATCCCAGGGTTTAGCTGCTACATGAATATCAATTGTAGTATCAAATGCTAATCCTGTTGCTTTTGATGAAAATAAATTTAAATATGCTTTCCAAGATGTACCAGCATTATCATCTATTAAATTATCAAGTACATTTCCTATTTCAGTATTATTAAACTGTATTAAAAAACGAGATACTTGTGGGTTTGGTGTGGTAGGGGCAAAAGCAGTAGCCGTAGATTCCATTTGGGAATCTAAACCTGTATTCATTTGGGGAAATAATGAATATAATGTTGCGTCTTTTTCCGGAAATAATTTATATACTGCCATTGTTTATTTTTTATTTAATTGTTGCGTTGTATCCTTGTTCTTCATTACTTTCAACAATATTATTTTTTGGGGTAAAAGGTACTGAATTTACACTTTGAGGTGATCCAATAGGGATTAAATCTAACCCACCAGCTTCAAAATAAGGATTTTGGGGTGTGTATGTATGTAATGTTTGAGTAATTACTCCTCCTCCTTGACCATTCATACCTACAATACTTCCAACTCCTAACCCACCAGCACGTATTACTGTATATTGTCCTGAATTAAATGATTTTTTTGATTGGTTTACTATTCTACGAGGACCTCCTGAACCTCCTTGTTCTACTCCTGCTTCATCTGAAGCTATATCTAATGCTGTAACTTTAAGTGAGCCTAAATCAACAACTTCTCCTCCAGGTCCTATTTCTACTAAATCTGATTGTGTTGGAGTACCTGGGACTACATATCCTTGTCCATTTTTAGGAGTATATTGGGGTTGAAATCCTTTTTTACCTCCCCCACTTATCCCAACAACTGCGGGATCATTATTTTCTAAATCTAAATTACCATCAAATGCATCCGTAAGAGTTGCAATGGTTGGATCTGTGGTAGGATATAATTTACCTCCTGTTTTACTACCTTGCTCACTATTTCTAAATTCATTAGCATTTGGTCCCCAGTTTTGCACAAAAGTTGAATTTCTTCCATTTGTTTTTGGAAAAAATGTTCTCGGGTTAGTTTCAATATCTAAATTTTCATCACCATCAAAACCATTTTTATATAACCCACTACCCTCTTCACCTAAATCAGCAAACTCATATTGGTTAGCCTCAGGACCCCATTGTTGGGTAAATCCAAACTCTTGCTTACCTGTTTTTGGAAAAAATGTTTTAGGGTCAGTTTCAATATCTAATTGATCAGGACCATCAAAAGCAGCATCATCAAGTAAACCACTATGGGCTGGACTATTAATGAATTCATCTGTAGGTGTATAATTTTGATTATGGTTATATAATGGAACATTTATAGGACCATTATTTTCTAAATCTAAACCTTCAATTCCATCAAACCCTTCATCTTTTAATAAACCTGTACTTTTATCCCCTTCAGGGCTATCTCTAAATTTGTTTTGAGGAGTATAAGTTTGTTGATGTCCATAATTACTAGCATTAATAGGACCACCAGATGGTGCTTCATCTTCTAAGTCTAAATTTGTTTTATCAAAGCTATGTAATAATTCTATGAATGGCATATTTTTTATTTAATTATAAATATTAAAAATTAATAGGATACCACGCGTCCTTTAATATCTTGGTTAGGATTTTTTACTTCAAATATTGATGGGTCAATAGAAGGGTAAAGCACACCATCTATAGTAGCACCTTTAATATCGTATCCATATTCAGAATATCCATTTTCTACACCACTAAGGTTATTAAAATATACATTTTTAATTGTTTGTACACCCTCTATTTGATCTAGAATAGCATAAATATCTCTAAATATAATTGGTTGGTTTATTTGCCATCTATTAATGTTAAAAAATCCTCTTAAAGAATTTATACATGCTAATATTACTTCATTACTATTATAGTTAGGTAATACAATAATTTCAAAATTTACACCAATATTAATTATATATCCATTTTTTATACTAACCGCATCATTAATCATGCGATATTGGGAAAGGTATGTCTTTAAATTATTTTTAAGAGTTTTTGATGGGGTTTGTAATTTTTTAAATCTATCATAAGATAAACAATATAAATCTAGGGCTGCAATTTTTTCTTCTGATGTTGTGTCATTTGCTATTTTAGGTGTTGCATACACTTTAGCAATTGAACCATATTTAGAGGGTAAACTTAAAGCTCTAACTAAATAATCATCCTGAGTGACTGTTCTTAACTGAGTGTTAAATTGAGCCATTGCATTTTGTCTAATTTCTTCAATTGAATCACCATCCCCACCACCATCTGCGGCTATTGGGTTGTTAATTTGGAGAGAATCAAAAACATACTGAGCTGTAACTGCATTTAAATTTGGATTAACAAAAGTAAATTGATCGGATTGTAATTGATTAATTAAATTAGATTGAATATTAGATTGAACTCCTCCACCAGTTAAATATCTAATAGTTAAAGTTGTGTTAGCTGGTGATATACCATAGCTATCTGTAAATAAGAAATTTGATGGTGAGAATGAAGTTGTTAATTTATTTTCTTCAAATGGTAAACCTAAACCAACATTATCAGGATTAGGTACAATTGCTTCATCATTGTTAGCAACAACTCCAGAACCAAATTGTAGTTGTAATGTTGTTGGGCTTAAAAAACGAGTTGCAAATCTTCTATCTGCTTGTTTTAGTCTAAGTAAGTATGGAGCATCTGTAGAATCATCTGAAAAATTAGGATCATTTGTATTAGTATTTCTAATAGGATCAAACACAACATCTTGTGCTAAATAATCTACTTCATACCAAACATTACCATCAGAATCTATACAATCTAAAATACTAACGATGCTTGAATCATTAATTTCTACTGTTTGGAATTGTTGAGGAGTGCCAAATGTAAATGATTTAGAAGAAATTGTAGAAGAAACACCTGATCGTGTTTTCTTTAAAAGAAAATATTCAGGTATATTCCCACTAACACTATAAACTGTAACATCTGTAGGGTCTGAAGAACTAGAAAAACTAAAATCTACATCAGTATTTATTAAAAATGGAGAAATGGTTTGTAATTCTGAACCTACTTGAGCACCTGCGGGTAGTTGTAAAGCATATGAAAAATCAGGTATATAAACTGATCCACTTAATATAGATGGTACTTGTTGATAAAAATCAACTTCCACTGAAGAAACATTAGTAACTTTAGGTTTATAACCCATCATATAAGCTAAATTAAATAAATTCGCGTCTTGACGAGCAAATTGTATAAAATTTTCTTGGATTTGGTTATCTAAATAAAATGAAAGAACGTCTCCAACATATGAAGCCATTTCCATAAACATCATACCTGGAGAGGATGGTGTAAAGTCTGTGTAAGTATTAGGATAATAAGTTTTTGCGTATTCAATTAATTGTTGATTAATTGTAGCAAAATCCTTATTTAAATATTTTATATTTTTAGTTTCCATTTATTCAAATGTTAAAGTTACTTCGTCAGTTATTCCAAATGATTTTATGCTGTATGATATAGTTACAGTAATAGCATTAAGATCTTCACTTCCTACTATAATAACACTATCTAAGTTTACATTTGGAAAATTATTACTTATCTCAAATGCTATTTTTTCTTTTAAAAGATCATAGTCAGATTCAGTAGCTGCTTGAAATATGTCAGCTCTTAAATTAGCACCAAAATTAGGTCTAAATGGTCTTTCACCTTTATTTGTTAAAAAAAAATTAATTATGTTAGATTTAGTTGCATCCTTAGTAGTATAAGTAGGAGTAAAGACAGCATTAGCGCTAAATGGTAAGCTAACACCTACTGCTGTTGATGGTCTTAAATCAACTGGAAATCTATTTGCTATCCTTTGTGCCATTATTTATTATTTAAAAGACCCATTATTTGATCCATTCCTAACTCACCTGGAGGTAGAGTACCATTTGCAGGATCTATAGGTCCTTGTGCCATAAATTTTCCAGGGGAATTTGTTGTATGTGCTTGTCCTCCACCCATCATCTCGGCCATAATATTTTTATATTCTTCTTTAGCATTAGTTTTGGGTTGAGAAGATAATTGTGGGGTAGGTATCGAAACATTTTCTGATACCACGGTTTTAGGAGAGCGAACTGCTTCTAAAAGAATATCTTTTAATTCTTCTTGAATAGCTTCTTTAACAGCTTCCTTAATCATTTTTTTTAATTCCGTAGATTTCATTGTATTTTTGTTATAAATATTAGTTTATTAAAGATTTCCAAGAGTTTTTGTACTTTTAAATACCCATTTATATAATAAATTATTCCACTCATAAGTATCTTCTATTTTAAATGGACCATCACTATCATTTCCAGTACGTTCAAGTACTTGGGTTTGACCTGGCATTCCTTTAGTAGTAAAAGGAGCGAATGAAGGTGTATGATCAACCCATTTTTTAGATCCCGCTAAATATCTAAAATATTTTCCACCCTTAAATCTTACTTCCCCATTTACTGAACCTGGTTGTCCAATAGGATCATAAGAGGGACTTTCACCCACAGCAGCAGCATTAACACCGAAGAAGCTTCCAAAATTAACCTGACTTAATTCTGCCGTAAGGTTAGGTGCTAATGTTCGAGCAAAATCAACTTTAGCTTTATTATTTTTTATAGTGAGATCATCAATTATTCCTTGTATATTTTCACTTTGAGCTAAAGTTGGAGAGATTTGAATTAATTGTTCATATGCCCCAACTGCTAAATTATATAATCTTTCTATTTCGGGGAGATAAAGATATCTGGTTAATATTGGGAATTGTTTTGATGAAAAATCTATTTGGTTTTGGAAGAATGTTTGTTTAATTCCTGCTTGTGCTTTTGCAGTTCCATAATTTTCTTTTATTTGAATTTCTAATACTCTAGATTCATTAGCTAATCTAGCTAATTCTAATGAGTCTGTTTGGTCAATTTGAAATTGAATGGAATCTATTAATACTTGAGTTGATGAACTAAAAGAAAAAGGTGTTACTATTTTTACCCCTTCTCCATTAACTCCAATAGCTCTACGGCTAGGAAATGAAAATTTATTTCCAGCATCATTATCTAATGTAATTGTAAATCCTTTATAAACTATAGGATTTGTGGAATTTGGAGATAATCTATTTTCTAATGTTTCATTAGAATTACCACTATTATTAGGGTCATTTGGGTTACCACTATTAGGATTACCACTATTAGAATTACCACTATTATTACTACCCCCAGTAGTATCTGTAGATGATAAATCTATACCTAAACTTTGAAAGAATTCTTCTTTTTCTAAATCAGTCATTCCTTCGGTTTCAGCTTCTAAACATCCTGCAAGTAACCCATCTAATGTTGCTAATTTTGCATTGACAGTTGCTAATGTTTTTGTTATAATTTCTAATGATGGGGAAATTTGTGAAGTTACACCACCAAATTCTTTAAGTAAAACCCCTAAAAGATCTAAAGTATCTGAAAATCCATTAATGACATTAAGAGGAATACCTACACCAGGAGGAACAGAAGTTGGTACTGGGAGTAGTTTAATTAAGGACACCCCAGCTTTAACTCCTTTTACTATACCATCTATAGTACTACCAGTTTTATCTATAGATGTTAATGATGTTTCAATTTGTGTAACAGCTTGTGATAATTGGTTTTTTTGTTGGAGAATTTTATCTATCTGTGATTTTGGGGGACACACACCTTCAAATTTAGCTATAATAGGATCTATTGCTAATTCAAACTTTATAGCTGATTTAACTGCATTTTTTACTAAAAGTGCTACTATTCCTCCAAAACCCATTATATTGTTTTATTTTGTTTAGAAAGTAAAGTATTTAATTGTCCCTTATAACTAGTAAGTAATGTTTGGGATGCAATTGCTTGTGCATTTAGTGGGGCAAAAGGTGCACCAGGAGGTAATGAAACTAAAGCACTTAATTGAGTATTAATCATATTCATTTCATCTATTAATTTACCCATAAGTTTAATTGTTTTATTTCCTAACATTAAAGCTTCAGTAGCATCCTTACTACCTAATAATATAGAACTTGCGTCTACTATGTGTTCTTCAGTGTCTATATTTACGCTATCTACAGCATTCATGTTAATCGATGTAGCTGAAGAAAGCATGATATGATCCGTTTTACTATTAAGTAATATACGATCTGAATTTATTATAACTTGTGTACCTACATATTGATCTGGTGTATCTGGTGGAGATGAATATGAATTGTAATTTGAACTTGCTACTTCGATTGGGATTTGTTGTGTAGAAGTCATCCAAATAGATGATAAATCTTTATTTATATCTTCTACTACAGGAACCCAACCATCAGGGTTATTTTCAGGATCTTCACCATTACGTAAAATAGTAATAGGATCACCATTTTCACCAGTTTCAGACCAATCATTTACTGATCCTGATACTGTTGAACTAAATCTTATACTATTACCCCATCTACCTTCATGCATTACATCACCCTCAAAAGGTAATAAAGGATTTATATTTGATCTTTCTACAAAGGTAGAACCTAAATTTATTTCAGTACTACCATCTTCAATTCTCCTAACATTACCAGCTTCAGTTTGAGTATAGTCTGCTTTTTGGTTTTCTTCTAAAGTTAAACCATTAGGCAAAGCATTGTGATGTTGGCTATTCCAAACATTTACGGTATTTAAATAATAATTATTTGCACTGCTTCCTCCTAATTGACTGTTTGGATCAGGTAATGGAAAAATAAATACTATTTCATTTATAAGAGGTAATTGTTTAATATTAGATTGAGATGGTTTTGCTTTATTTTCTGAGGTTTGTGTTCCAAAAACTGGATCATTTACTGAAATATAAAATATGGTGCCTAAACCATTCCAACCCCCAACCTCATCAAATTTAGGGTGGGTATCATCTAAAACTATGTCTACAACTCTAACAGGAATTAAAGTAGTACCACCACCACCAACTCCACCACCCATTCCTGGGCTTTGGATATCATCCCCTAAAGCTGAAAGACCATACCTAACATCCATTATTTTTTATTTTTATCAGCGATTTTATTTATTTCAGATAAAAGTTGATCTTTTTCTTCCTGTGAGATTCCAAAACTATCATCTCCACTAGCTTCAGCTTGTAAAGCACGTTGGACTATAGTAGTCATTCTAATAAGTAAATCATCATTTTTAACCCCAATATCCATA
>JACKZZ010017480.1_pt1 | contig 50043 bp, 37 predicted proteins | sample 8027871 | NCBI WGS metagenome assembly JACKZZ01 (sample SAMN15724774, study PRJNA655200) | protist metagenome | isolation source: fluorescence activated cell sorting (FACS) single amplified genomes of... | place: USA: West Boothbay Harbor, Gulf of Maine | collected 2000-07-19
CGAATCGGAAGGAAAAGAAGAGGAGGGCCATGGCAGACGAAGTGAGTCGCGTTGGGAAAGCCAACAAGGAGAAAAAGGATAAGCGCGCCAAGGAAGAGGAAGCGAAGAACCGGAAAGAAAGGGAGAAGGCGCAAAGAGCAAACCAAGTCGCGAGGCCGGCTGGGTGGCGGAGTAACTGGATGGTCCAGATGTTCTTAATGCGTATGCGCGGCTTGTGGTGGAAGCTGGCACTTGGCACAATCTTGTTCCTGGCCATTTTCGCTGTAGTGAGACGGAATCTCGCTTGGTTATATCGTTGAGTGCTGCAGTATGGTCATCTGCAGTATAATTGCTTAAGTTTGCACGACTGCAGTATGATTTCTAAGTCTTCGCGTATTAGGCGTGTTCGCTCACCTACATCGTACACCGTATACGATATCGAAGAACTTCTCTGTTCAGCTACTCCGTCTCATACGATATCGCAAACACCTGATTTACATACTCCGGCAACTATCGATTATATGCACGCACTCTTCGTCAGTCCCCACTCAGGTATTTTGGCGCGAAGCACTGGGCAGAGAGAAACGCAAGAGTCGTATCCCCAACCTCGTTCCGAAATCCAAATGTAATCACTAGCGCAGGTTAGGAAGTAACTATATAGGACACTGCGTCGAATTCTTCGTAGTCTTCATTTCTCAATCTCTCCTCCTTCACAAAAATGTCCGACGCTGGACCGCAGCCGACCTCCGCCGGGCGCGCCGCCATGGCCGGGGGCATGAGAACCGCCGGGCGCCGCCCGCGAGCATCCGGTGCAGGGGACAAGGCTGGTCCTGATGGCGGCGATAAGAATAACATCATGCGATTCTACGAGGGACAGGATGGCACTGGGCTCAAAGTCGGACCCGTCACCGTGCTGGTCATGTCGCTCTCGTACATGGTTATCGTCGTCTTCCTACACATCATGAGCAAGTTCAAGTCAGCTCTCAGTGGTTAGGACCGCAAAGCAAAGTGGCACAGGGTATGTTTTATTTGAAATTTCAAATTTCAAATTTGACATTTCAATTTCATCTTATTTGCCAGTAAGTGTCTATTTCATCTTATTTCTATCTCTGTGTTTACTGTTATTCAAAATTTGGTATTCTGCCACAGACTTCCACAATTTATACTCTCTTTGATTCTCAGGGACAATGTGGTACCAGGTCGGTGCCTCTGCGGCAAGGGCGCTGCGCAGTGTGCGGGTGGTGAGGACGTATCGCTCCAATGGTGTGTCGATCATGCAAGAGAAGTACGAAAGTAACTAGGTCTGTCCCAAACAGTAAGTCGATATTATTAGAGTCGAAGTAGCCAGTCAAGAGGTGTAGATTCGTTTGTCAAAGTTTAGGCTTGTAATGATTGCTTTTTAATGAATCAAAGAAAGGCAGTTATAGTCCTAACGTAGGATCGATAAACGTGAAAAGCTTTGCTTATGTGTATCGGGGTTTGCAAGTAATTATTCTAGGGAGTCTAACGAGTCAGTTTTTTCATTCTTGGGTCATTGGGTTGTTCTTTCGCAACACGTGCAGTGCTTGAGGATTGAGACTGAGCTTGAGTTTGAGTTTGTTGTCTGTAGGATGTGTGAGGTCGGGAAACTAGACTGGAGAGTCGAAAGCACAGCCTGGATGTGATTGTCTCAAAATGCCATTTCGATGGGTTAAAAACTGCTCGGGTCTGAAAGATAGGAGTCCAAGAGACTCTCTGCAAAAAAGATGCCCATGGAGCCTGGTCTGGAGACCAGCGGTCACATCCCGTCTTGCCAGATAGCGGAGCTTGAAATCGCCTCGGGCGGTTTGCGAAGGCACATTTTGACGCTAGAGGAAAAGGTGGAAGACGAAATAAAGACAGCGAGAGCTCGTGTCGAACAATTGCGTAAGGAAAAAGTACACACTTCAGAGGAGGTAGTCCTTTCCCTGCTCGATGAGATGAAGGCCGCGGCCCAGGCAGAGTACACACGTACAAAGGATTCGTTGAAGGTGTACTATAACCATCTGGCTGACCGAAACGCTGCGATAAAAGATCAGATTGAACAGGTTAAGTCGGAAAATTCGACTCTACATACCAAGCTCAGTGACCTGCAGAACAAGGTGCACTCGCTTGAGGAGGCGTTGCGAGGCGAGGCTGTCAAGTGAGTGAGGCGCGAGGCGAAGCGTCGCGAGGCGCAGCTTCTCGTCATGATAATCATAACGTAGCTTTGGATGTGCAGTAGGCTATAGCAATACAAGGAAATGAATCCTATTTCGAAAGTCATGTTGAGAGGCCTAGTATTAACGAGTGTGTTGTTATCCTACGATGTTTTACCAGAGTATTCGATCACACGGAATACATCAATGCCAATGAACGCCGGTCTAAAAGTATCTGTTTCATGGTTATTGTTTCCAAATTTGGAACCATACTTTTGATAGGTCTCTGTCATGCCTCATTGTCTCATGACGACCTCAATGTACCAAATGAGCCAGAGACTGGCTAGTGCTCAAGAGTATTGAATGGTTGAATGTGTCTCCGCGATGCTGCATGTTCTTACGTGCTGACGTTCTGAATGTCACGTAACTTTTTTCACGAGTTCAGAGTACTGAATGGCATTTGTTTGTAATAAACAGCAAGTAAGGAGGCTACGGTGGCGCTACACGATCATTATGGTATCATTGCTTCTTCCTGTGTCGTGCGCAGTGACCATGCCATCGCCAATTAAGAGGTAACAGGCCAATCGCTAGCTGAACGCGGACCCGAGGCAACAGGGTGAGAAGCAGACATGAGGAAACAGGACAAGAAGACCGAGTATGACGAGTTTGGGGTACCGTTTCATCGACATGAAGGTTCTCAAGCTCGCCCCAGTCCCTCCGTCATGGTTTGCGCTAGGTACTGGTCATTTCCAATAGAATGCTGCCTCCTACATAAGAGCCCAGTCCGCATCCTGCTGCCAAAATCAGCCCAAACCCCATCCTATCCAAAATGAACGAAATGCAGGTCTGGCGACAAACCTCTGGTGCAGAAGTGGTGGGGTCCCATAAAAGAGAGGTTAGCGTCTGAGGAAACCGAGGTCACGAAGAAAAATGACCGCGAGGAGGCCGAAATCCAGGAGCTCGTGGAACAGGAAAAAGTTCTTGAGAAAGAATTAGCTGAGTTCTCGAAGTTCCTGGAAACGCAGATGTTCTTCCTGAAGGACTTAGAGCTGCACCGGATCGATACAGCGTTATACATACAGAAAACCCAGACCCATTCTGTTACGTGGTACAAATCGATCACCAACGAAATCGAGACCAATACCGCCATCCAACAGAAGAACCCGAACAGCCGGAACCGGTAAGTACTGAATTAATTGCTGAAACTCCATCGACATAGCATAAATGCTGGGTGCTGTTACTGCTCTTACCAATGTGGCTCCCGAGTGGTATCTCAAGAGTCATGATCTCCGTCTTATTCTGGCTTCAGGCGTTCATCGGATGTGAACACCAAGGGAACACTGGAATTCAAGAAGAGTGGATGCCCAATCACAGACAGCAACACACTCGCAAACCGTCGTGCATCTGAGTTGAGTGACTCAATAAGAAAAAATTTCGAGGATCTAGAATTAAGGACGTCAGCGCAAATGGATGGCTTACCTGTATCATTTATTCAGCGATTTGTCATTTCCTCGAAATTGGATTTCTAATCGGTAAACCAAGTTTAAAAGATTCGAATATTCTGATTGGGTAAGCGTTGTTGGATCTTATCGTGGCTCACCGAAATCCCCCAGGACCGTTCGATCAACCCGCAGAGTGACGATTATGGAGAGGGTCGTCGGGCGTCGGATTACAACGTGAATTCTGAAAATCGGCGGTCGTCCACAGGTGGCGGAGAAAAGCGAAGATCTGCAGGTGGGCTTAAGCTCGGCATATCTCCGAGAAATGCGGAGGATGAATTAAATTTGCAATTGAGGGAGCGCGAGACCTCAGTGTTGGTCACTACAGCGAAGCGCCAGCAGGTGCAAACGCTACTTGCGAGGGAACAAGATATGTTGCAGCAGGACCTTGAGCAATTGGATCATTTTATCGCAGCCGTGTCTAACAATATCATCCGCCTGCGTGAAATCCGGGACATCTTCATCATCTCCATACGAGAAAAGAAGCGGATGATCAAGATTCGTCAAAACACACTCACGAGTAGAAAGCGAATCTATAACATACAGGATCCAGACGATAGGGGTCTTAATACAAGTGTGAGTCTGAGGACCAGTCCTCAGAAAAGGACGAGTGAAGCTGCGACAAAAAAGATGTCGACAAAAGGCATGACCAAAGTGAATCCTCTGACGGGATTTTCCTTCAAGCAGACGCCTTACGACAATCCATACAACGGGGGTCCATACAAGCCCAAATGAGGTCGTAGGGCCGAAGCCACGGCTTTCGAGTGATACATTTTGCTATGTGAACTGTTACAGAACTGTAGAAGAGCTCTATATCACAGTGATACTCACTGGGACCTTCTGCGACGTATTTTGTGTGATTTTGAGAACTCTGCATGTGAACCTCCGAAGCTTGTTCAGTTTGCTTGGGGAATGTCTCGAAGGTTTGTGGATTGCGTGCTTCAGATTTTGTGGAAAACGGCATATGAGTCGAGGTTTTCATTTTCGAACTCGCATGCGCGCACATATCGTGTCTGGTCGGGTCTTGCTTGGGATGCTCTCCCTACTGTTGTCCCTGCAAGGTAAGATAAACAGAAGCACCCTCAACAGCAGTTTACGTAGAAGAACAACATGTGGTGTGGAGAGGTACAACGCTTCTGATCGGGGTTTTACTAAGCAGCGTAGCGCGTGTCCCGTCTGGTGGATTGCTCCGGCACGAGTCGTCGAGGTTTATGGCGCAAGAAAATATTTGACTCATTTGCGTGGACCCAGAAGTGTTCCGTGGCGGTTCTTCAGCGTTCAATAAATGTGACTTTCAAGTTCGTCTCAAAGCGTGATTTCGACGTCAAGTGTGTTGTGAGCGTTGGTATTTGAAATCGGTCTCCAGCAGTCGAAAATTTTGCATTCAAAGACAGCAGTCCAAATTTTGTTTGTAGAACATATTTTAGAATTGTATTGATTCGAATCAGTGCTTCTTTTGTGGAGAAGGAAGTATCTCGGGTCTCGACACTGATCCACTAGCCTCTATACTACTTCAAGGAGGTTGAAAACCATCATTCAACGCTTAGAGAAGATGTCGTTTTCGGCTGACAATGCGCGTTTATTCTGTGGTATGCTGGTCGGGGCGTTGATAGCAACAGTGTACAGCAAGTTCCAGGCAAGAACGACGCACAAAGAGGAAAAGCCTGAAAAGGAGACTAGGAATGCGGACCCAAATGCTATCCGAATTGAGGAAGATCTGCGAGACGAAATGCTCGTTCGTAACTTCCAATTTTTCGGTGATGAGGGGCAGAAAAAAATACAGGTACGACATCATTTTGAATTTGGGAATCTGCGGCGAAGAGTCGAAACGCGAGAATAGAGAGAAGATCCTACACCAGTTGGTTAGACGACGCGTCGTGCAGCAATCCACGCCCTTGGCTTTAGCCTCCCCCGAATGCTCCGCGATTTCGGTGGCGTCTATTCTCGAGCCTCAGCCGCGCGAGAAATCGTCTGACTTCTGGCCTCAGTTTTGGCCCGTCACCGGAGCCAGCCCTTCCTCTAAATAGACCAGAGAGAGGCTCGCAAAGCAGGGGCACTCAGATAGAAGTCTCAAGTCACGAAGGAAGAAGACTGGGGCACGGAGGCGAGCGCCGCGAACGGCAGCGGAAGAGGTCAGAAGTCTAAAACGAGTGGCGGCGGAAATTCTACCAGCTCTGGGAGTTCTGGGAAGGCTCAATGGATCCAAACTAAGGCGAGGCAGCGTGGCTGGTTTGTCTTGTGCGGTCCGGCGTGGCTTTGGCTCTGGTGCATGTCGTAGCGCTACTGCGCATCCGTGCGCGCGAGGGTGCCGATCTGTGTGTGTGTGTGTGTGTGTAGGTCAAGCCGCGTGCCCAGGCGTGTGCCCATTGACATAAAGCTCACGGATATCGTGCACCCTACGGCCCGTGCGCTCGGGCGTGTACTTTCAGGAGCGCTCATTTGAGGCCGCGGAGCGGTGCCGGCGGACCATTTTCCGGTCGAGTTGGGAGTCTCCTCGCGCTGAGCGCGAGCACACAATTTCTCAATTCTCCAAAATCTTTCATTCACAGGATTCCTACGTCGTCGTCGTCGGAGTCGGCGGTGTAGGTTCGCATTGCGCCGTCAACCTGGCGCGCTCCGGTGTTGGGCGTCTTAGGATCGTAGACTTCGACCAAATCTCGTTATCCTCGCTGAACCGGCATGCCGCCGCGACCTGGCAGGACGTCGGGACGCAGAAGGTCGAATGTCTCAAGACGTACATCCAAAAATTTAACCCATATTGCAAGGTTGAAGCCGTCCAAGCTTTGTTTGCGGCGAAGCTGGCCGAGGAGCTGCTCCTGGGCGACGGGCGTCCGGACTTCGTTGTCGACTGCATCGACAACCTGAACACAAAATGCGATCTGATCGAGTTCTGCTGTCAGCGGAGTCTTCCGATTCTGATGAGCGGGGGGTCCGCTGCAAAGGCTGATCCTACGAAAGTGCGCATCAATACACTGTCGAACACGGTGGAGTGCGAGTTGTCTCGTGCGGTGCGGCAGCAACTCAGAGAAAGGGCGAAGGCGCGGAAGAATTGCGAGAGTACCACAAACGAGGAGGACGTGGTCGACTGCTGCGACACTGTGATGGTGGTATCGAGTGTGGAACGAACAGCGCGTGGATTGATGCCTTTGAAAGAGCACCAAGAAGACGACGCCCAAGCCTATGCTCCTCTGCAGAATTTTCGAGTGAGGGTCTTACCGGTATAGTCGCTTTTTTCGAATTATCAGATGGCCTTGACATTATCAGGTGGGCAAACAAGCTAGACTCAACACCTCTGAATTGGAGTTCGGGCGTCGCGGTGCGGTGTCCGAATTGGAATTACGATTCGGTTATTAATCCAATTAACGCTTCTGCAGGTCATCTCGCCGCTACCTACGATATTCGGAAGTGCGTTGGCATCGTACGTACTTTGTACAGCGGCTGGTGATACAACCTTCTTGCTCACAACCCGCGATCCGCTGCTGAAGAAGGCGTGGCGGCGTTACCTAGTGCAAGCGCAAAAAATGGTTGCGGAGGCGCACCTAGTCGCAATAGAAGTCGCCGACAAACTGATTTACGAAGTCTATCGCGGAAAGGGCATTGCAACTGAAAGACAGATGGGCCAACTCCAATTGGTGCCAGTGGACCCAGAAGTCTTGCAGGCAGTGAGCGAGACGAAGTCGCAGACGAAGTCACCCGGCAATACTGGGTATAGCGGTTCAGGCGACGTCCGAGGAGGAGACGGTCGCGCTGACCAGCAAGTCGAATCAACCGAAACGCAGCTTGGCAATCAAAGTGCGGAAGTTCAGGACCAGGAATTCGAGCTAGATTTCGATGCTGTTGTAACAGAAGAAGAGTGCCAGCCGAATAGGCGAGATAAGTTTTATCACCAGGACTGGAACTGGGTCTTGTGCACGAGCGGTGAGGCTGAGAGGATTGTCAACTGGTACAACCCAAGTACGAAAGCCTGGGATGGTCCCGTACCCGAATTCGTCGTAGAACATAAAGAGAAGATGCTTTCCCGAATTACACAGGCTAGGCAAATTCTTAGTATGAACCAGCAGTGAGTAAAGTTGAGATGTTTCCTAGCCATTGAGTCGCAGTCGCCGTCCATTTGATGTTCAGAGTTTTGTTGATGTACCCTTTATGTGCGTACGTAGATAGTGATCGGTTTGAGGTAGGTATGGCTGCATGGGTACATGAATAATGTCAATTGAAAAAAATCAATTTTTGATGCGAGTGCGTCTTCTTTTGATAAGGGCTCCGCAGCCCACTTGACTCAGTGGCTTCGCCACGGGCCGTGAGGAATGAAACAGTGCTTATAATATATTTTTTGTTTTTCCATTTTGGATCCTGGTTCCTTGAGCTCTTTTGTGGTCCTGTATGGGGTAAGGGGCAACCCCAAGTGCCCCCTGTACAGTAGTGTCATAAAAGAAGGCGTAGTAAGCAATTGGGGTTTACCCGGCTGGTTCTCGGCAATGCGTCCGGTGGCGTCCACCCCTCGGGAGGTAGTGCTAGCACCGGCCGGGGTCCCTAGAGGTGGGGTAACTGCCTCTTAAACACCGCTACTGTCACAATGTCGACAGGCAGCTCGTGGACATAATTTTGTATAAGTCTTTTTTTTTTCTATTTAAAAAACTCAAAAATAAATTATAAATTTTAAGTAAATTCTAAATACACATTTTTTTTTACATTCATAATAATTTTAGTTTTAATATTTTTGAAAATAACAATAATAATATGTTAATATTACATAATATGAATATGTTCACAACACTTACTGTCGACACTATGACAGAAGCGGTGTTTAAAAGGTGGGCGTGGCAAGGTCAATGAGGTGTTCATTCGATGTGCAGCTAGCGTTCGGGAATATTGAAGATATTTTTGTTGTGAAGAAGTCCTTTCAAATTCTCACCATAGGTAGGACTAATAGAGGTCTGGGGTGTGCAATAGCAACGCTTTGACTCTTAGTCACAATAAGTTCGACACTATTACGTGTAGCGTGATCCAACTTCGAAATATGGTCCAGTCATCTGATTCGAAGTCAGCGCCATTGCGCGGAGACTCCTCAGAGTCAGACTCTCCGATCTCCATGAGGAAAGACCTTACGAAAATTCTCACGCAGACACAGGAGCCAAACTCACTAAGGTTGCGGGAGTTTGTGCTCATTACGGGTTTCACGTTGCGTCAGGCCTTTCTTCCGTGTCCGTGCTCACGGTCGAAGACCGTTCATCGCGGCGACTCGGTCATCGAATGGAGAAGCGTCTTCGTGGTCATCTTGATGGCATTCTGCTACGTCTGCTACGAATTCGCTGCAAATGCCATAATGTGGGCCGTTCAAGGCTTCATGCTATGCGTCTTGACTGAAAGGGAGTCTCTAAGGCCAAACGATATACAGGGCTTTAGAACGGAGTATTACTATTGCATATTCCCCGGGATTTTTCTTCTGGGGTTGGTCATCTTGCAAAGCCTGCTCGACGCGATGAAAAAGTTTCTGGCGGGCTTTCTCGGTTTGCGAATGCGCAGGGCTCTGACAATGCGGTTGACATTGGACTACTACCGCAGTACTGCCAGTACTACTGGAGGTGGAGACGGCGAAACCAACCGTCGACCATCGAATTTTCTGACACATCTCTCCACCGTGGACCATCGACTCGTGGAAGATACGCGTCTGTTCTGCAATCTCCTACCCGACTTCCTCGTCTCCTGCTGTGTACTACCGGTTGCAACTGGCTACTACACATACAAGCTCTTACAGCAGTGGGTGCCCTACGTTTGTTTGTCGCTCTACGTCTACTGGCTGCTTGCGGGGGTCCTTTTCGCGGTCTACCTCAGCCGGAAGACTGTGGGGCCGCGATTGGAGCAGCAGAGATTCGAGGGGGAGCTGCGCCATTTCCATGCGCGTCAGCGGATATACAAGGAGGAGATAGCACTGCTGCGAGACTTTTCGGAAAGCTCTACTGCAGAGTCCTCGCACCCTGCTGCGAACGAGAGGTGTTCCCATGTCGCACCGACTCGCAGTGCGGCAGCTTCTGGGCGACTGACATCATTTCGCAGCGACTCGGAACGGGCCGTGTCTCTACTTGAGGTGACTCTCGCGAACCAGTGGAAACTGATCTGTGTGCAGCAGGGGTGGTTATCACTGTTGAGCTCGGTCTTCGCCTATGTGGGAACTCCGATCTGTTACATCTTCGTGGGTGTCGCGTTCTTGCGCAGCGCCGAAAGCAGAACCGAAACCGACGCAACCAGCAGGTACAGAATCGTCTCGGCAGGCGTGTTTGGGGCTATGATGTTGCTGAACAAGTTTACAGAAATCGTCAATCTCTCCTCGAATTTCACCGACCTCTGTGGCTATAGTGCGAGGGTTTGTGCGATGCGTGAAGCTTTCGACGCCGACGCCGAAAAGGGCGTAGGTGTTTCTTCTTCCACGATCGCAGAGGAGAATTGCCACCATGACGGAAAGAAGAACGTGGAGATGGTGACAATAAACATGACTCCGCAAAAGTGCCAGACTAAGGACATGTCCAGCCCGACGACGATGGCTGTCTCCGCAGGGTACTCGTCGCAATCCAGTAGCAGCCGGTTCCGTAAAGAACATTTCGATCCGAATGAGAGTGTCCACGCTTTGCACACAAGTGGATCTCTAAACATTCTTGGTTCTCGTGAACACGAAATGAACGCGCCCTCGAGCGAGGGCGGGGGTTCATGCAGGAAAACGCGAGAAATCATTCTCTCGGTGCGTCACTTGTGTGCAGAGGTCGTTTCTTCGGGAAGTTCTAACGCTCTCTTCGATGATGTGACGTTTGACGTGGTGCTTGGAAGGCATTTGATGGTGCTAGGTGACAGCGGATGCGGAAAGACGACGATTCTGAGAGCACTCGTCGGTTTAGAGGATGTTGCCGGCGCGTCCGCGGAATCTTCTGATCTACTGGGTGGCGTCGACGACAAGCGCAACGCTGGTGTGCGTGTCACCGGAAAAGTCGCGAGGCGAGCCGACGTCAAGATCTTTGTGCTGTCCCAAGTTCCATACATATTCAAGGGTACGCTTGCCGAGAACGTCTTCTACGGCATACAGGATTTGGATTCAGATCGAATCCGTTCGCGCTTCGCTGAGTACACGCAGAAGTTGAAGCTGCATCGGTGTGTTTTCGAAAGACATCTTTCCGGCAGACTGGTGGCACCACCAGCAATGTCCAACGTTAGCAATTCCGTCGTTACGAGTCTTTCGGGAGACGGTACGGACGTACTGGACAGACTTCTGGCGGATCACGCTGCGGGCGTGGAACGGGATTGGGCGCAAGTCTTGTCCCCAGGTGAGAGACAGAGGGTTGCTGTCCTTCGTTTAGTTATGCACATCTGGTTTCGGAAGTGGGATGGCGTCACCATTGGTGACGCCGGTGGTAAGCAGTGCGTATTAGTTTTAATCGATGAGGGAACGAGTCACCTAGACGCAGACTGTGAGCAGCGGGTTTATGAACTCCTCACAGAAATCATCGAAGGCTCCGAAGGGTCTGGTAGCATCGTTAGTTTCGGACATCGTGCTGCGGCTCTTCGGAAGTTTCATCACAGTACTTTGAGTATTTCTTGTTAGCCGAAGGGCCACGGATCACCTCCCATGTCAGCGTGAGTTCGTAGGAATTTTTCAGAGATGAAGAGAGTAGCTCGACAAGAGTCCTGGCTACACGGTGAAGGCGCAGTTCCGATTTGCCCTCGTCGAGCTCTTGACAAATCTTTGAGGGTCGTAGCTTCGCTCTGACAAATCTGGCACTTGAAGTCCAGACTTGTCTCTCGCTCAGAATGTTATCAATATGGCTTTTCATCATTTTGGGAGTTTGTCTTGCGCTCATGTTGGTTATGATTTTGCGTGAGTCTGGTGAGCTTAGAAACGCAATCCTGCGATCGAAGCTCGCTAAAGAGAGGCTTATTCATAAGGAAGTCTAAGCAGTATTGCCATTTTTGCTCAAATAGGTGGGCGCGAGATGATTCACAGACACGCGCGCAACGATCGCAAAGACGCGCGCTCGGCACGGGTCCGGTATTCCTATATTTTGTGCCAATGAGAATATTCGGATAAACCTGCTCAGGGTCGTTACGACTCAATATCGTTTACTCCGTTTTTACCGGAGGAATTTCTCCCGGTGGAAGATTCCAGCTGTTCTCAGACGAGATTGGTAGGGTTGTTTGCCACTCGGGCTTCGGTAATGAGCATAATCAATAAAATTTTCTGAATTAATGTCAGCTTGAGGTCATATCTTAAAGCGAGTATGGGTCTTCGGTGGGTTGAGAGTGGTTTAAACACTTGTGAGTGCTTATGCTCATAGGACGTAAACAATTCAATTTTGGTAGCGTTTGGCATTTCTCAAATTCTCTTAGGAGTCTGTGAGTGAGGGTAGGTAAAACTTAAAGTTTGTACGGCCTTCACGGTTTTTGGTTTCCGAGCTAGTGCCGCGCGGGGTTTAGACGAGTCATTGCTGGTATCGTTTATAACGCCCTTTGCATGGATTACTCGAGCATGGAGGATGGTGGTGGACTCGCTGAGTCCTTCGCATTTGATTGCAGTCCTGAACGGTTAGTCCACGGAAAAGGCGGTCCCTTCGGACCGAACAACCTGAAACTGACGGATACAATGACTTCCAACGCAGGTCCTGCGGCAGGATTCGAGGGCATGCATGCCTTGGACTCCTGGAAGAGTACTCCGAGCATCACGACAACAGCAAGCGCCGGAAGTTACCAGTCGGGGGGAACGCCGACTTCACTAGCATCAGGTTCAGCTCCCGGCTACGCCTCGGACAAAGGAGCATGGGGGGTTGGCCACACGCACTCTCATTACAGCACCACTGTAAGCGAGATCTTTGGTACCAGCGGCATTGATGCTTCTCATCGATACAACGACGGGACTGGAAAAAAAGGAGCCTCGCAAAACAAGGCGAGGTCGTCGGCTGCGAATTCGATTTTAGAAGTGGTGAAAGAAGACGAAGTTTCGAAAATCGCCGCACACGGAGCTCCGGTGTTGACGGAAGAAGCTCTGCGAGGCAAAGGAAACGCGAACAGCAAGGGCAAGGGCGGGTGGTCCATCACTTCTTCGGCAACAAGGTCCACTGCTCTGCCGCCTTCGGCGACTTTCAATTCTGTTGGGTCTCCGGTGTCAATGTCGCAGTGCAGTTCGAACCGAACCGAAGCGTATACTTACTGGCAAAACAACAATTTCAACAACGCATATACGCCAGGTCGTACTAATTTGGATCCAGAAGCTGGCGGCGGTTTCTCAGTAGTGCCTGGCGGTGGCGAGTCGACAGAGACAAGTGGTCAACACCACGGAGCGGGAGCGAGCCAGGACACTCCGAGCAAAGGCATCACATACGCGCGCCTCAGCACGACTTCAGACGACTTGGAACCGGAGGAGCTGATTCAGATGATCAACGACTTTGTGGAGGCTTACAGATTGGACCAGAGGTGCAAAGTGAGTCTGCTCAGTCTGGACAAGGATATGCTTATGCAAGTCCTCCAAACTCCGGCGCACCTCATTCAGTCCTCCAAGAACCCGTCTGCGTCGGTTGGAATGCGCATATCCCATGTCAGGTATTGTAGCATTGATTCAATATTTGTTGTAGGAATTCCATCTTTAATAGTAGCTCATATTGTATACTTGGGAAGCGAAGTAGGCGGAGAGGGATAGAATATGAGCAGAGAGAGAATTCAGACTTCTATTCTCAACAGACCTCTGTAGGAGGTGGTAGGAACACATCCAAATGTGGGTCACAGAGTGTCAACTTTAGTGCGAGGAAAGTGAGTGCTGAGTTGATGGGATGATTGAGAATATTGAAGTATTTCGAGAACAGGCACTATTTAGGCATTCACTAAATTCTGAATCATCTTCTCAAGCCATCCGACGTAGGTCTCACTCCTGAAAAACGAAAAACTTGGATACGCAATTTCAAAGTTAAAATTTGAAATTTGCCAGCTCCTCCTTATGCACGTTCAATTGAATTCTTTCTGACATTGCATGCTGTACTCAATTTAAGAAAACACTTCAATTTAAACAGGTCAGTGTGTTCGAATATTCGACAGAAGCGTCGTGACATAGCTCCCTTCGAGGGTAACGGCGGTGGTGTGCCAGCGGCATCCAACTTCTTCGGCGGGCCTTTCGGTGGTGCGCGTCCAGGGTACCCCTTTCAGAATCCCGGCAAGAGGCTTCCAGACCAGTCCCCCTCTGCTCACGAGAAGAGAAGCAATTACGATTCGCAAATCAGGTGGTGCGCACCCAATACAACCACGGAAGCAAGCAGGGGCAGTAGCGGGAACAAAGATAGTTGGAATTCTCCTTCTGTTTTAGGTTCCACAAAAGCAGCAGAGTTTCTTAGCGAAGTGAGTCCTCCTAAAAACAGCGTGCGGACGTGCATGGAGGCTACGGGGTTTCTCAGTATGATGCTCCCCCGTGAGGTTGCATTAAAGGAGAAGCAGGAGGAAGCTTTGACAAACGCCTCCAGCGATAATGAAAGAGTACAGCCCAGGACGGTGAATGAAGAAAGCTGCACTCGTTCGAATGTGGAGCCTGCGTCTGTCGGCGGAGACGCAGCAGACACACTGCCAACCAACGCGGCACAGTATGGCGACTCTCCTGAGAAAAGCAAACATTACTGTGACGGCGTCTTGGATGAGGAAAGCAAGAATGGAATGAACAGCACCCGCACGTCTCAATATCTCTCGGATCCGCACAGTTTCCAGAGTCTGAATTCCTCTCCCGACTGGGAAAAGAGTTTGGTGAAGAAGAAGAGACGCAGCGTTTCGTCCAACCCTGTCCCCCTCTCTGAACACGCCGACCCGGATTTCATTGCCTTCCGCAGCCTGGCAATAGCAGTTCGAAACAGCGATCCGAAATTCCAGGAGGAGGATCTTGCGTCTAGACAACCCAAAAAGATGTGCAGTCGGACGAGAACGACAGTGATCACCGTCGCGGATTCCGCTCCCGTGCCGTCTCCCACGGTTTCGACGCGAGGCGACGATGCTAACGGGATGGATACAACAGTGGGAGGAGCTGTTGTATCGCTCGGGACTCCTTCTTACGGCGCTCCGCCGCGTCCGTTGAGCTCAGCGTCCGGTCTTGTCTTGATAGACGATGGTGGACCGCTCCTCAGCACGGGCAAAGGTGGCAAGCAGAACGCCAAAGGCGACAAACACCCTCCGTGGGTAGGGCAAAAGGGCGGCAAGAAGATGGGCTACGGTGGGAAGGACAGTGGCAACTACTACGGTGGCAAGAACAGTGGCAAGGGCTCTCAGCAGCACAAAGGTACAGATGCGGACGAGCCGTGGAACTTCTCGAGAAACTCTGTCGAGGAAGATTCGATCTTATTCAACAACGCTGAGGACTGGGAAGCAGCCAGCGCGAGAAAAGGCAAAAAGCCGCGGCGGAAGTGCATGCGTCCGCATCGCCCACCGACGGACAGCAGTGTGATGGAATTTTTGGAGCGTTTCCGCCTCTTCGATCCGAAGATCCAGGACCTATTCAAGTTTCTTCCCGACGGAGTTTTGGAGGTCATAACCAAGGAAAAACGATGGCAGGAGGCCGTCGCTCTCCATAGTGAAGCGCTTACGAAAGCACTCCCGGAAGAGTGGATTCAGCATCTGCTGCAGCAGTCGATGGAGGGAGATACGGGAGACAAGAATGACGCACCCGAGAAAGCGGAGAGTTCGAAAGATAGTCTGGGTGCACTTCTGCGGTCTTTCAAACCCGGTACAACAGAAGGGCAACTGGAGACAAGCCAACAAACCAGTGCCACGGTCGACGAGCCTCAGTCGACAAAGGACGGCGTCGACGCTTATTCTGTGTGGAGCACCCTGAGTGAGCTGTCGGAACAAACCTCTGCGTGCAAAAGTCAAGCCTCTGCGTGCAAAAGTCAAACTGAGCTCGATACTCCGAATAATACGCGATACCCTGCTCTCTCGTGCCTGTCTTTCGAAAAAAGAGCGTCGACAGCGAGTTCCGGCGATTTCGAGAGCCTGCGGAAGGCCCTGTTTGCGAGCTCGAAGGGCTTCATCACGGCCCAGGCTTTTGAAGTGATCCTACGGCGCATTTACGAGGAGAATCGGTTCTTCACGCAGATGTGCGCTTGCGAGGTCTTCCAGCGCGATATCTTGACTGTCGAGAACGATGTGGCCGAGTCGTTGGTGCGGGACTTCGAGGCAGCAAATCTGGTGCGCAAGATGCGGATCCTCTCCTACTTCTACTGCGAATGCCAAGGATACTTTTTGTACAAGAACGGCCGGACGGTTTGCTTCGGTCGCCAGGTCCTTCAGAGCGACATCACCAGCCAGGAGACGGACGATCAGGCGAAGGAGGATTCTCAACCGCAAGTTGACGATCTGAAACTCGATGCGAAGACGGTCGATCATCATTCCGACGTCCCTGAGTTTCTGAAGAGTGTGGCGAAAAGTTCCGAAGACAGCATCTATCCAAAGGACTTCCTCGAAGAGGAGGAACCATGTGTTGCTTCGACGAAGGAGATGCCCTCCTTGCTGGATGGAGGATCGCTTGCAACGACCGGCGCAGGTCTCGATGCCAATCTCGACGCCAATCAGCAGGTCATGTCGCAGGATTTCCTCGAAGATTGCCTGAAGAGGCGCGGTGTGGAGGAGTACATGGTGCATAACGAGCTCGACGGCCCCACAGCAACGCGACTGCAGCGTCAGCCGGCGTGGCTGATAGAGATTATCCTCGCGGAAGGTCCCCTACTAACAGCGCATAATGCCAGCGCATGCGTCGTATTACGCATGAACCAATTGAGGGACGCCAAACTGGAGAAAATCGTCTGGAGCTTCTACTCCGAATACAAGGAGCAGTGCCAGCCCGGAGCAGAGGAGCCCCCGCCGAAAATCACGTCGCACATGCGGAAGTATTCCGTCTACGTTCAGGACGATCGAGTCTACTTCGACCCCCGCGCCAAGCCGGGCAGTGGCGAAGAAGACCACGACTCCGACGGCAAGATTGTGACCACGAATTCGGACATCAACGTCCTGCCGCCTCCCACCTCCTCCGAGCACTCAAGTACCGAGTTTCTCCTTACCGGGAGCGTGCCGGAAGAGGGAGTGCCGGGAGTGTACATCGCCAACAGCCACGCGAGCCCGCGTCCAGGCGAGGGTTCTTCCGACGACGCAAACGACTTCACACCAGAGAGCACCTTTGGCATCGAGGAGGAGCTGAATCCGGAGATCTTCCTGGAGGAGTATCTGGACAAGTACGAAATCCGTTCCACTCGCGTCCGCAATATTTTTCACTCTGCCCCGAGCGAGGTCGGATCCATGGTAATCCTCGGGGGGCCGATCAGCAAGAACGCCATCAACCCCGCTGCGGTGCTGCTCTCGCGCATGAACCGTGCGAGCCGGATTTTGTACGGGACCGACATCGTGCAGAGCGGCCGGCTGAATCGCGCTATCTGCAAGAACGGACGCTTCGTTGCGCAGATCCAAGATATCGACGAGCGGATGCAGAGCTTGGTCACGTCGGGCGGATTCCTCGCGGGCGTGGCGCAGGGACCGCCGGCGCAGGGCGTCGGCAAAGGCGGGATGCCTGCAGGGGCCACTCAACTGGGTCGATCATATGGTGGTTTCGCGAAGGGCGATGCCAAAGGTGATCGGAAAGGAGGAAAAAAGGGGAGTGCGAAAGGGATGTCCTCAAACAGCATGATGGGCAGCGACCTGGAATCCACATGGAGAGGAAGCGAATCCTACAACGACCAGCCCGGCTCTTGGTATAACAACAGTGGCTACTATAGCGCCCCCGGTAGTCAGGGCGGGAAGGCAGCCGTCTCGACACCAAACGAACGATCGAGTAAGGGGCTGTACAAGGGTGGTAGTCTCAGTTCAGCTGGTTCCGGCAAGAAAGGCTCGCACAATAAAGGAACGGCATCTCGCAGCACATGGGGCCAATCGGAGTCCTGGGAGTCCATCGTTCCCGGCGAAAACCTCGAAGGCAGAACGGTCAACAATAAAATCATACAAGGGGACAACCCGACGAATCAGGACATGTACTCCAGTCCGCCGAAAGGGAAAAGTTATGAAAATAGCTTTTCCCAGAACTACAACTCTTCTGGCTACAAAGGAACGACTACGCATGGAAATTCGCAGGGTAACAACTACGGAAATGCGCAGGGTACCAACTACGCTACGGGCTACAACAGCCAGGACAATCGATCTTACGTGAATGCTTCTCCTGCGGAAAATACAAAACAGTACCGCGGCGCTGAAGCTCCCAGGAGCACGAATACGACAGATGCGTACTACGAGGAGAATTATCTCGATTCTTATTCGCGCGCTTCTCCTCCCAGCGCCTCTCAGATGCGCGGAACTCGACTGCCAACGTCCACAGATTATCACGGAGCGCACTCATCGGGTTACTACGAAGACAGAAGAGACGAAGCACAGTATGCCCGCCGGGACGACAGACCGCCCCTTCCTCCTCTTCACAATGTCGCTCAGAGTCCGCCCTCGAGGGATACTTACAGCGGGGCCAGTGGGAACTATTACAATAACGACTCCTACCAGCATGGTTACCAGCATGGTAGAACTTCTGGTCCTTGTTCCCATGACATGGCTGGCAGAATGAGAGAGTCGTACAACCGAGACGGTGGCGGCGGAAGCTCTCGCATGATCTCTCGAGACGATGGCTACGGCTACACTGTCCCACGGGATGACGCGAGATGGCAAGACGAGCACGACGCGGGTATGCACAAGGTTACTGAGGACGTAGGAAAGCTTGTGTCGCCCCATTATCGCGAAGACTCCAGCGCCAAGCTGGGTGTCTTGGCGTCGAGTGAGGCTAATCAGTACGCCTACCATCGTCCCGCCGCGCGTGAGCAGACGTACGAGCAAAACTCAGCGTCGAAGGGTTATAGCGCTCCGCCCAGCAAAGCGCCTCCTCCTCCCTCGTATGGAAGGTACGGAGATGAGACATCCGGTGTACCGATTCATCCGCCGCCGAGTCGCCCTCCTCCGCCGCACCAGTATTACGCCGACCAGTACAATGCGAGCAAGGGAAATCCGGCCTACGAGCGTTCCGAGTCTCATCAAAGACGAGCCTATGATGCCGCACCGTATATGAGTAACCGCGGTCCTCCTGGGTACCTCGACAAAGACGAACTTTATCGAGGGGCGGCCGCCGACGATCGCCAACAGTCTTCGTACTATGGAGAAGGAACCCATTACGATTACGATAAAGCGTCAGCCGCCCGCGACCGTTTGTCCTTCCACCCGGCGACTTCATACCCGCCACTGTCGCACAATACGGAGTATCACCAAGGAGAGTACGATCGTTATGCTCATTACGATTCGACGAATCATTCGTCGTCGCAGGGTTACAAGTCGACGACTCTTCATGGCGGTGGAAAAGGCTACACAGGTTATGACTTCGGTGCGCCGTAGACAACCGAAGATGCTGGGCATTGCTCCGTGTCTGCCAAACGAACATTCGCAGAAGAAAAAACAGTTCGCACTTAAGAGAAATACCGGATATGTTTCGTAGAACCTTTATTTGCTCATTAGCATTCGCGAAGACTTATATGACTTCTTTCTCAAGCAATTTTGGCCCACGCATGACGCTCCTGGGAGTGTATTGACTCCATTATTCGAAAAATCTGTCATCGTATTGAATGAAGCCGCACGACGCCGTCCACTCCAGACACATCCGAAAAACGAGCAACCTCAAGCCATGGAGAATGCTGCCTGCTTTAGCCGTTCATGTCATTCTCAAAAAACGTCTTTGCACCTGCGGTCCTGTGCCGTTTCCTTGTGCCGTTTCCTTGGACATGGCCAGCCATGCAAGTACAGTGTATTCCATGTCGGCAATCGCCAGCCCGCCCCCACTCTCGCAAATCCGGAAGAAAAGTCGCACCTACGAAATAGTTCTATCAGCCATTTTCGTCAAAGTGGATGGGTGGGTGGATCGGGAGGCTCACGTGTCTTCATTTCCCGTTCCTTCAGGTATTCAGAATTATGTAATAACTTCTTGATATTCGAAACCAAAGGTTTGATAACATCTGTACGATCATTCATTATTATTTATCAAAGCAGAAAATATAGTGTTGATCAGTTAAAGGGTTGTAACCCTGATCCAAACTGATGGGTTGTCGAATGTGTTTCGACGTTTGCTGGCCCTGACGCGATTTGAAAAGTTAAGCTGTCTGGCTTCTTTGTGGAGTAATTTTGGACCGCCGTCCGATTTAATTCATGGCTTTTTCATCCAGTGCAGACGGGTATTTTTCAAGTCCGTGTCTTGGACGTCCGTTGGGGAGCGACTCTCAAAGTAAGAGTCGTCAATTTGTGCGACGTTCGGATTCAGACGGTGCCGCATTGGAAGATCCGCGCCCGTGAAACATGCGAGTCATTTTCGAAAGTTTGTCCCGAGGTACCTTCGGAACACTTCGGCGGTCTCGGATACCCAATTCCTTGCGTCGATTTTGTGTTTTTCAAGGCACGCCCCAGTGGGGTCGCACTGCCACAGTGGGGTCGCACTGCCACAGTGGGGTCGCACTGCCACAGTGACAAGCTTTGCAATATTAACTATCTAGCCAATTGACGACACTGTCTTGTCGAATGCTAAATCGAATGTCAAGATTTACCGACGAGCTCTTCCAAGGCTTGTAGGTTTAGAACGGTCCAACGCACTGATTTCGTATAGTTTACGTGTCAAAGAGTTTCGGTCTGATTTCTTTTTTTTTTTTTCAGAATAAATGAGATACGCATAAAGGTTGACTCTGATATGACTATGCACATATTCCAGGGACTAATCACAGCTTCGGCTACCGCGTACGACAGTTTTGCCAGATTGGAGACCAATACTAAAATAGTACCGACTCCACGTAGGCCTACTAGGTAGGTTGATCTAAATAAAGGAACGCTTAGGTTCTGTGTTGTGCTGGAACTAGTGTATGAAGCTTTATTTGTAATTTTTGGTAGTGTCGTCGGATTATAATTTCGTTGAGAGTGGATTATAATCTCATGTTGAGTGGATTACGACTTCTGGTAGGTTTGGAGTCGGGTGAGTGGGGATGCCAGGCCCACCGGGTCGAAAATCTTGTAGGTTGGAATACCGAAACAAAAAACGTCATTGAAGTTATTACAGACATATCGCAGCGCAGAAGATTGTTAAGATTTCAGCAGAAAAAGATAACAGAGTTATAAATCAAAACATGTGTAAATTGTATAGCTCCACAATTGTACCACCCAGCGTCATCGCTTCTTGTAACTTGTAGTTGAGGTAAGTCCGACAATGAGCGCTAGTGCAGTACTCTTACGTGTTCTCTGCACGAGTTCCATATTCGTCAACAACGACGTCATGATTGCGTACTCGGTTTGCAGTACGCTGGCACTGGTCATAAAGAATTCTTAGTCATATGACGTGGTTTGAAGATGCCTTTGGTATGATACCACGTTTTGTGGGGTTAACGAGGCAATGGCCATCTTCAAACTGAAAAACCGTACCTTGCAGCCTGAAGACGACCTGACCCAGTTTAAAGACGGTCTTCGCGTGGTATCATACCACGTTGCAGTTTGAAGACGACCCCACTGGCCGCCGGCGATCCGCCCCGCGCGCTCGCATCTGATTCACTTCGCTTCGACATGCCAGTTCACACGCAGCAGTCGTCAAGGAGGTGCCACCTACGTACGCCCCGTGCGTTGTAGCTTGCTAGCTCTCCGCTCGAACGTCGAGGCGATCAACAGTCGCGTCGAGCCTCCATCGCCCCTTGCCCCGCACCTGGCACCCTGACCACCGTCAGGCATCACGGTATCACCCGATCAGCCAGGCCGGAAACTTAGCATGCGTCGACGGTCACACTAGCACTGTGTTTCGCGTTTTCACTTGCTGGCTCTCTTTCCCCCCCACTCCCCCGATTTGCGAAACGAGATTGCGTCGTTGCCTTGCCAGCCTTCGCGCGCCGTAGTTGAAATGAAATTCGCAACTCGGGGGGGCCCGCGACGTGCAGTATGCTGCGCAGGTCAGCTGGAAGTTGACCCAGTATTTCTCGAGTATAATACCACCAAAAGGGCATCTTTAAACTGCGAAGTCGTCTTCAAACTCCGTCATTATTTTTCGAATGCGTGTACAGTGAGGAGTAGGTCTGATGTTATCTCGGCGAACGCGTTATGCATATGATAGTATTCTTTGCGATCTAATTTGTCTGCGAAGAGAGCGTGTGCAAAGCGAAGTGCGATCTGTTACTTTCGTTCGTTCTTGACAGAGCGAAATTTGGATCAGTTTGGACGCAGTGTGTAACTTTGCACCAGCTTTGAAATTCGAACTGAGTAAGTACAAGAAATTGTCATTCCTTAAATTTCTGTTGCAAGATGCCGCGTTCAAAGCGTAATAAGGAGGTGACTTTGTCAAAGGTCAAGAAGGCTCCTAACAAGGAAAAAAAGGACGATCTGATTCTGAAGATTCAGGATGCGGTGGAGGCAAACGTGTTTGGCTACGTTGTCGCAGTGGAGAATCAGCGAAATGACTTTTTGAAACAGGTTCGAAAAGATTTGGCAGCGAAAGCGACGATCTTCATGGGAAAAAACAACGTAATGAAGCTTGCGCTGGGTACGAATGCTAGCAATGAAGTCGCCGACAAAATTCATTTGTTGAGCGAACAGATAACCGGGACATGCGCCCTGCTGTACATTCCTTTTTGCATTGGTTGTTTTAGTTCATTATTTCCAAATTCGACATTCCCTTAAAAGTCTCTCTGCGCTGGGCGGTCCTCCAGAAAAGTTAAATTACATCAACTTCCCCTCAGATTCACGAGCATGCCGCAGGAAGAGGTGACTAGCTACTTCAGCAATCTCAGCCAAGCGACCCACGCGAGATCGGGAGCTGCCGCGCCGGAGACCTTCAAGCTTGAAAAGGGCGAGTTGCCGTATTCACTTCATATCCATACTGATTCCTTTCTCCTCATAAATTCCTAGACTTGTGGAGTATCACTGTATGTGCCTCCCGAAAATTAAAACAAAAATTTCCAGGTTTCCGCATTCAATAGAGGCGCATCTGCGTAGTTTGGGCATGCCGACGCAGCTCAAATACGGAAAAATTGAGCTGCTGTCAGATTACGTGGTTTGCACGGAGGGGCAACAATTGACGGTGGATCAAGCGCAGATTTTGAAACTATTCGATAAAAAGTACTCGACTTTCAAGATGGTGCCAAGCTGCGCGTGGTCGAAGAACGACGGTGGAAGGTTCAAAGTCTTGTAGGCGCTCGCTGAAAGCTGAGAAGTAACAGTGAACTGGCGTCCGATAAAGGGTGGCGTCAGTCTGGTGTCGTTGTCATATTACAGTCACACACATACATACTAGTAAAAGGATGGCGGATCTCCAGTAGTAACTCAAAATGACAGGACAGAACGTTTTCGTGGGGGAACCGTGCAGAAAGACATTCTGATTCCGAATGCGAATCTTACTAGGCGAACCCTTGGCGAGCGATGCGGAATCTGTGCAATGTTGCGTGATATGATGCGTGATTCGCGAAGGTTGGTCGTCCCCGTAACTGCGTGAAGAAGCGTGACTGTTGTGGTATGCAAATTAGCAATGTCACTGTGCGATTGAGGTGGATTATCAAACACAGGGTTGATTTCGTTAAGCAATATTCTAGATCCGAACAGTAGCGGTTCGATTGCTCAAGGTAAAAAGCAATTGAGTCTCAAGCAGAGAAGATGACGGCGCCTGCTGAAGTTACCCAGTTTGTAAGCGAGCACGACGACTTTGTGTTTGTGAGGGATGATAGTAAAGTACAGTGCACGCTCACAAAGCAGGAATTCACTTGCCGACTCGCCATTTTACAGGAATACATACAGTCCAAAGCTTTCACGAAAGCGAAGGCAAAGGGGAAAAAGCTAGACCTTGGCTTCGATTTCTCGAAGTATGAGCCGCACATCACCCAGCACAAGAAGATGAAGCATGCTCTCTTTTGCCAGCTCACCGGTAGTTGCCTCAACAAAATCGAAGCCGAGGTGGAAAAGCACGTGAATGGGAAGAGGTACCAGATTCATCATTTCTCTACTACGAAAATTCATTTATTTCTCCGAAGTCAAGTCATTTACTTAGATTTGTATGAGGAATGACACGGATTCTTTTAGTCTTGGCATGATCGTATGCAGTGCATATAACTTTGCATGCCTGGAAAAGGCGAGTCCGCAGAATGATAAGATGCATATGACTTACTGTCCCGACGTATGAGAAAGGTCAATACTACGTCCAGTCGGATACGCATCGAAAGAATCTCGTTTCCCAATTCCCGATTTCTTCTACAACCCATGCAAGGGGACACATTGAACAAAAAACTTTTTAGGTACAAGCGCGTCAAGGCGGAATTCGAGCAAATGGTTGCAAACGATGAGAGCGTATCGGAGGAGGAAGAGGAGGAAGACAGTGATGAACTTTCTGGAGTCGAGGAAATTGACTTCACGCCTGATCCCAAGAGGAGGAAGATTGACAAGGCTAGCGGAAAGGTGGAGATGCCAAAGACAGAGGGGAAGAAGGACGAAACGAAGAAAGAGACTCTGCTCCCGCCCGCGGAAAAGAAGGACGAAACAAAGAAAGAAGCTCTCCCCGCGACCGACAAAACTCAGCAGGAGACTGGTCAAGGCAAACGCTTGAACAAGAAAGCCAAGAAGAAACTAGCTGAGCAGGAGACGGCTGAAGAGAAAGAGGAAAAGAGGATGGCAGAGATTGCAAAAGCTGGGGCGAAAAAGACGAAGACGGCGGCTCAGAAACGACTAGTGAATTCCAAGAAGCGCAGAGCCTCGAAAGTGAAGACGGAGAATGAAGCGAAGAGCGCGCCAAAAAGTGAGGCCTGAACATCATATGTCCAGACATAGTCATAAGTTCATAGTTAGTGACATCTGTCGCATTTCGATCTGAGAACTGCTAGTAGGGACGGGTGCACTGAGTCATATGCAGAAGTTTAAAAAAATCAGCACGAAACTGAGTGGCAGTGTGTTCTGGGAGGGCAAGAAGCAGAACGTCGGTCTAAGCGATTCTGTCGGGACAATAGTGTTAACCCTTGAGTGATTCAGAATTCGTTCTCCGAGATGCCATTTCGAGTCTGACCCGTAAATGGCGACATCAGGAGAAACACTGAAATTCAATGTCTCTTCATTTAGGATTGGAAATTGCCAAGAAACACAGTGTTGGAAAAGAAAGAAAGTGAGCATTGCGCTCGTCTATGCAAATTCTAAAGATCAAAATGGAAGAACGGCCAACATCTGCTACTACTGGTGAGGACATGTAGCCACTGACAGTCTCTTTTTTTCTTCGTGCTTTCCGATTCAATTGTATCACTGTGTATGATTACCCTCAAACCCAGAACGCGTTAAAGACGGTGGCGAATTTTCGACCGAAAGCTGCAGCAGCAGACCGACATTTCCAGTAGGCTCTGTCTTTCTCAGGTTTGGACCGCGGTTTCCGTGCACGATCCACATACCTCTAAGTTCAAGTGCAAGATGAAATTCTTCCGGGGTGGATCGAAGGAGAAGAAGAGCAAAGAGCCACCCGCAGTGCCTTCCGGCAACTCCGGCAACTCCGGTAGTAACAACAGCAATAATCCCAGTAGTCCGTCCGTCACCAGTGCGGATCCCAAGCAGAATCCGGCGCAGAATTCGCAACAAGTCTTTGTAGTCGCCTCTGCGCAACTCGTGCAGCCGGGAGAAGCTGTGCCTATGAGTCAGCCTGGGCACCCGCACGGGGGGCAACATAACGGTGGGGGCCACAACCCAAACGAGTGGGATCATGAGGGCTGGTTGCGAAGCTATCGACCCTTGCAGGAAGCGAACACCAAAGCCGGCGGAAGCGACCACGCTGTCAGGGCGCAGCTGAAGGATCTGCGTCGGGCAGTCTCGAAGCACAACTATCACAACCTTGTATCACCGCAAGAGAAGATCCCCAAAACCAGTCGCGCCACCTGGAAATTCATCGCGCCGAAGATCCCCGAAACGCAGCAGAAGAATGCAGGAAATCCGGAGGGAAGCCTCGTATTCTCGCGCAGCTTCACAGATCAGGCTTGTCACCATTACTCGGCAGTGGAGCGGAAGCGAACTTGCGCGCTGAACTACGCCAACGGTATCCAGATCGGTGGCGGCTACACCAATGGGGCGAAGGCGCAAGAGGAAGATCTCTGTCGGCAGTTCCCGACGTACTTCACCAGTTTGATTCGGGCGAAGAGGGATTGCTATCCCTTTGGACCGGTTGCTGTGCATAAGGCCAGTCAAGCGGGCCAGTCCCTTTTGACCGATCAACTGCTCGACGAGATGTACAGCGATGTTCTGTTCACGCAAAATGTCGAGTGCCGACGCATGCACGAGGAGGAAGGCTACCGGGTGCTGCACCAGAAGGACAGGTGGAGCTGCTCTTTCGTGGCGGCGGCGGCGCCCAATGTGAGGGCGGGCGAGCCTTTCGTCGATCGCTCGGTGTTCAACGCGATTCTCAACGTTATCTTTGCGCCCAAATTCGCAGATCCCAACACGAAGATTTTGATTCTCGGGGCCTGGGGGTGCGGTGCGTTCGGATGCGACCCCGCGAAAATGATAGGTCTCTTCTCGCGCGCAATCAAGGAGCAAGGCGCGCTGAAGCTGTACGAGGAGATTGTGTTCGCGATTCCAGAGTTCCCGGGCAGTGACAACGACAAAATCTGGGAACGGGGTCTCAGGGAACAGTTTCCGAACATGAAGAACAAAGATTGCGTGAAACAGCAGAACAGGTTCGTCCCAGTCGACTGACTCATTCGATATCGCTCGAAATTTTTCCGCGGTATGAATGAGCGACACTATTTTTCCCTTTGCACTATACTGTCGTCAGACAACTTACAAGTTTCTCTACCGATGCGATGCTAGCTGCACAGCAGGTCCTCTGATATCTGAATGCATCGTCATCAGGATTCCTATATCACTGAGTTTCATTGTGGCAGTTCGTGAGAGGATTGACGACAGCTCCCACAAATGTTGCGAAATCCTTTGAGAATTGGAGTGTGTGACTGTAATGGCGAAGACTCGCAACTAAAACTCTCCGCAAACATATCCACGCGTGTTTGGGTCTGAAGACTGATAAGTACAGTCGTCCTCATCGCCCAATACGAGCAAGCCGATTGCGGACTCGCAGAAGAGCGTGAGACAGGTCTACTCGGGGTTGCCCTTGCTAACCTGGCTCCAGAATTTCCAATAAATTTGAAAACGTAATGATTAGAATACGAGGAGAAAATTCCAGTTTGTGAAAGAACTTAGAAGAGAAGCTTGTAAGGATGAAGTCTGCCATGAAAAGTATGAAGACGGAGACTCCGAAGAGTGCGAGCATGAAGAAGGAAGCAAAGTCTCCAGTGGCGATGAAACGAACGCCTAGCATGAAGAAGTCGGTGATGAAACAGGCGTCTGCCGCTGCGTCCCCAGCATCCAAGCCCAGCAGCAATAGCATGAAGTCCATGAAGAAAGCGTCTACGCCATCGTCGCCGAGCTCACCGGTGCCTTCATAATTCGATGCGTGGGCCTTCTGAATTCAGAAGAGAGAACTTCGTTTATCAATTTTGAATTTTGTGAGTACATCTCAACAATCCACTTCGCAGGTAAGAACTGGGCGAACGACAATGCCGAAATCGAACGGAAGAAATGCTACACGTAACAGAACACCGGCCGCAGCGGGTAGACGCAAAGAAAACGCGAGCGTTCCGCAAATTCCGTTGCACGATCTCGCTGCTCAGCAGCAAGGAGCCATAAAATGCAGCGTATTCTATATACCAGTCTCAACCCATGAATGTACGTACCGAGATTCACTCCAAACCATTAATTCAGTATGCCTCGGATTGCTATCTATTCTTTCATCAGCCCATGCAGCTCTATTGCGCTTCGACGTTGGCTGTGACTGCGATATGTGTCTTGTGGACGATGCTAATGATATTTGGGTTTAAGGGTGAAGCCGGTTGGGAGACCATCTACTTCTACCTCGACCAGTATTCGAACAAGTTGAACGAAGCGCTTGCCTTCGTATCGGAGTCGGTGTCATCGCTTTTCAGCTAAGCGTCTTGGTTCGGCAACATAGTTGCGAGTCGTCTCTATCGCTGACGCCGTCGATAACGTCGGCTTTTGTCGTCTCAGTATTGTCTTGGAACTACGGTGTACCAGCACGCGCCGGTAGAATCCGTTGGAACTTACTTTGAACTTCTCATCAGTTATATCAAACTCTGGTATCAAGCTCTGTAGAGCGGGTTGACGTCATGTGCTGCACGGCAGACAATATCCGCCGAACACAGCATTTCATTAAGATTTTGCTCAAGAAAGCCATTGTACGTCGTCGTGTTTTAATTGACTACCAGGATGACAGGATTATTGTTTTCTCCCATTCGCGACACAATGGTCAGTAATCGATTAGAAGAAGGTGAAAGCAAAAAGAAGTCTCAGGTAGTGCGAAGCGATACTCAATGTGGTCAGCGAATGTGTTACTGAAGTCTGCGATGCTCCACGCGTTACAATTTAAGCTCTGCGAGTCTATATTCTGTGTGAAAGTTCAGTGTGTTTTCATGTTTTTGAATCCCAAACTGCAGTGCATTTCTATCCTGCTTAGTCATTCGTCATCATTGAGTACACAAAATATGGCAAAGAAAGGTAAGAAGAACAAAGTTAGGAAGACTGATGAGAAGGTACATAGCGCACAAGTCAAACCTATGCCGACCACTGTGTCTCTCAGCAATGTCCCAGAGGGGGATGCGGCGGAATCGGGAGACAAGCCTCCTGCGCAGCTGTCGATGAATGTTAAGGGGTTGCAATTCATGAGGCGTACTGGCAGTCTAAACTCGGCGTGCTCCATGACAAGATCGACGAGCAATTCAGTAGTCCCGGCGCATGCCTCCTCGACAAATGGCGACGCCAGCTCCAAACCGCAGGTTGGTGCGTCGGAAGCGAGTGCAAACAACACCCAGCCGAGTGATAGTAGTTTGCCGAAGGGCGTAGTTGAGACTGTGCCGCCGACCACCAATGCCAGTCTGAAACGGTGTTCCACTTCAGTCGCAAGTCGCTGGGCGTACAAACGTTACGTGGAGGAGTGCAGACGAGGAGATAACATCTGGTCGGCAACGAGTGGGGGACAGATATCGAAAAGAGTGTCGCAGAAACAAGGCGCGAATTCCGCACTTATTGGTCGAAGATCCTACAATGGTTTCAACCCTCACCTGGAGGTAGCTCTGAATGACAAGCGGGACCGGGCTCGGAGTATCAAGGAGGAGCTCGAGAATCGACAGGAGGCAGAGACACTGCGTCTTCTAAGGGAGGCGCGAGTGCGTCGTTAGACTCAGACTCCAGTACAGAGTCGGATAATGCGTTGAATGCCCAGTGCTAAGAAGTCTCTTAGGAAAATAGCATACCCATATGTTCATGTTAACTACGAGGAGCATTCAAAACAGTCGGTACGTGTTCTCAGCGACGCAGCGACGTGTCCATGTGTGTGGCGCAGCAGCGGCTTCAACGCGAGCATAGATAAAGAGTACGACCCACCCGATAAGCAAGCAAGCTGATCTCCATTTCCAATAGAGACAAGCAAGCAAGTACTTTCGGTTGCTACGCAAGCTACACGAGGCTATTGCTCGAAAAACGTCGTCTATTGCTCGAAAGAACAAGAATGAGCATGGGGCGCGTGACGGTCGACGACAATCGGTCGCTGGTCGGCTCCGGCGACCGTTCGACGTTGATTATCAAAGCGGAAGGAGCCCCGCACTCTTCGACGATGTTCTTCTTTCACGGGCTAGGAGATACGTCTCACGGCTGGGAGCAGCCTCTCAAGCAGTTCGCCGAGATGACCCCCGGACTCAAAATCATAGCGCCCACCGCGCCCACGATCCCGGTCACCATCAATCGGGGGATGCGGTGCACAGCCTGGTGCGACATAGCGTGCAATAGTTTCGACGTAATGGAACTTCTGCAGATCTTTCAAAAGCGACCCCCGATGATCGAAAACTCCTGGGTGGAGATGCTGAGCTTGGTCAGCCAGGAGCTCAAGGAGAATCCAAGCGTGCCGCTAAGCAAAATGGTTTTCGGAGGCTTCTCGCTAGGCGGCTGCATGGCGGCATGGCTGGCCCTGCAATTACCACAGCCACCCGCCGGAGTGCTAATGCTGAGCGGGGTCGTTTTCGGAATCAACGAAATTCAAGTATATCGAGTTACGTTTGGAATTCCGCCCTAGCCGGGGTTGGTGTACCGTACATTTGATTCGACATTTCTGTAAGCGCTCGTTAGAGTACGTGGGCACCGACTCCAGACTCAGTGTGTCACCAATCACATGGACGGACCGCTCTATTTCTGTTTCGCGTCCCATACGAGTTGGGCGCACCACTTTGAATATTTTTGAATTTTCTGAACCGAATCTTGTAGATGAAATTCGCGGAGACCATCCCGTTTCTACATTGCCATGGGTCCGCTGACATGACGATACCGATAATGGGAGCGCAGATGACAATGCAACAGCTGATGCAAGCGGGAGTAAAGCAATACGAGTTGAAGACGTATGATGGCATGGGTCATGAAGCGAGCAATGCTGAAATTCAATATGCACAGCAATTTCTAGCGAGAATACTAGCCAAACCAGTCGATGGCGACACCCAACTGCCACCACTTCCACTGGTATGAACTAAATTACAATCTGAATCAACTCGTATGAGTGTATTCTCACTTTCCTTGCGTATTTTTCAGCTGAATCCGCGTTACATTTGTCTGCGTCTGCCATTCTTTCAGGTAGTCCCACTGAAATCCGAATCGAAACTCTGAACACGCAGGCCATATGCAGCAACGGGGTAACGATACCGAATGGCGCCGAGGTGTTTGTCCGAAACCTGAAAAGTAAGCCTGAGATGAATGGCAAATCAGGAATAGTGCAGGGGTTTAATGCTAGAAGTGGACGGTATGCCATCGCGATTGGTGATCAGCAGCTTGCTCTGCAAAGCGCTAACTTAGTTCTCGCGGCCATCTCAACAGAGCAGTCGGAGCTGAGGATGAATGAGTCGGGCAACTTGGTGGACGTAAGAAAACATATTTTCGGATGTGTATTGATCGCTTTCCCTCGTATTTTCACTCACATGCTTTTCAGGCGACCAGTGGCGTCAAGCCCCCGAGTCTTTCCGCGATCAAATTCAAAGATGGTGCAGTCGTGCGGCTAAGAGGATTGCAAAAAGCTGGGCCCTGGAATGGCAGCATCGGGCTAGTAAAAGGTTTCAGTGAAGACACTGGTAGATACCTGGTCGATCTTGGGAACTCGTGCCAGTTGCAGATTAAGCCTGAGAACTTCGGCTGTTGACGATCTAGGTCATTGTTTCATGAACTTGGTACCGTGTACAACCTGTAAATGTTCTTCTCATTTTCATAGAAACACGCAGTACAGTACGTGGTCGAGGGTCTTGAAAATCCGGAACGTCGCACAGGGACACATTCCGGAATGTCCCGTTCAGAGTGGTCTTCCCAAACTCAGGTGGAGTAATCCTAGAGTTCAAAAGTCCGAGTACAGAATTGCAGTTCTGGATCGAAATTGAAGCCGGAGAGGTGTGACTGAGACTGAGAGGGCGAGAGATCGAGTGTGAGGGATCCTCATAGCACACTGGATTGACCTTGATCTGCGATATGATGCATTTTATTTCAGAGCGAATATTCCTACGGAGAGTGTGGTTTTCATGAGTTGCTCGGCACTTGTTGAAGTCTGTGTGCAAGTGCGTTCTCTCCGTGATAAAAGGTGAGGAGTTCTACTGAACTGAGCTAACATTATGGAGCCAGATTCTATGCAAATAGTCCGCGAGATCGGTGACAGACTCCGAGCTACATTGCAAAGGGAAACGGAACTGAGAGCCAAACTGGAAGAAAGAGAGCGAAGGCACAAAGAGGTACGAGGCTTTCTCTCTCAATCTATGCATGGTTCCTTCGTCATTTCCTTTCCATCGTGCACTTTTTTAGGCGATTGAGCGGGAGCGGCAAAAATATCGGTTAGAGGCCGAAGTTCGGATGCGCAGGTTGCAGCGGAGAGAGGCAGAAATCAGACGCTCATTGAAAGACGAGCACGCATTGGCAAAACGAACGCAATAAAGCAAAACATTCTTCAAATTCAAAATGGAAGAGAATTAACCCTAACTCTGTTTACTAGAGATGTCCATCGACTTTCGCGTTTCCAACTCGAGTTCAGCTACCGGTGCGTATTTTTGTTCGTCGTGAGGTGATGGGCGCACTGAGTGTGTAGGTTTTGGTTTAAAGAAAGCGTTCTCGTCTGGTCGAATGATTAATCTTTGCGATGACAGACACAGCGGCCACGGCAATCGATTCATGTGTTTGTGTTTGATTTGTACCATATTGATTTCGAACAATTGCAGACGGACGAGAGGAAGCTTCTAGTCTTAGAGTCGACGCAGTAAACTAGCTTCTCACAAAGTTTAAGAAACCGTTGTGCACGGGGAACAATGACTGGGTCCGACGCAGATGCTAACGGCCGGGAGCGTTCTCCTCGGCGCGACCGTGAGCGAAAGTCCAAGTGGGACACTGAAGGGAATCTCAACAGCAGTGTGTTTACTTCAACGCCAGCTCAGAGCAGCACGTCTTCGGGGTCGATGACCAATCAAAGCTTCCGCGATATGCTGAGCGATCCGGGCTTGTATGCTCCTTCTGACCCAGCGGCAGCCCTTTATCAGGCACAGAAGAAAAGTAAAGCAGGGATCGATGTCGATCCGAGCATAAACCCGCTGACGAATCAGCCATACTCGAAAAGGTACTGGGACATCATGGAGAAACGAAAGACGTTGCCGTGCGCTGCCGCCAAGAAAGACTTCCTCAAATTGGTGAAGAAGAATCCAGCGGTGGTACTGGTGGGAGAGACAGGATCGGGGAAAACAACACAGATGCCTCAATTCATCCTGGATGCAGGGTATAGTTTGAAAAAGTTTTGTTTTTCGATTCTTGGCTATCAGGCGATGATAGCGGATCTTTTACTTTCTTTGAAGTCCTACGTCTGCGGATCTAGTATTGCATAATCGCATGCACATATTCTCCTCAGCTACGCATCTTTCGGGAAGGCTGTCGCGTGTACGCAGCCCCGTCGAGTCGCCGCCATGTCGGTCGCACAGCGTGTGGCGGACGAAATGGACGTGGAGCTCGGCACCTTCTGTGGTTATTCTATTCGTTTCGATGACAGAACGAATGCTTCGACACTGCTTAAGTACATGACGGATGGTATGCTCCTTCGAGAGTCGATGACGGACCCGACTTTAAGCCGGTATAGCGTGATAATGCTGGATGAGGCGCACGAAAGAACACTCGCCACAGACGTTCTCTTCGGGTTGCTCAAGACTATCATGAAGTCCCGTTCGGACTTGAAGATCATAGTGATGTCAGCCACTCTCGAAGCGGAAAAAATGCAGCTTTACTTCGGGAATGCGCCGATGATCAACGTTCCTGGGCGGACGTTCCCCGTGGAGGTCTATTACACGCCAGAGCCTGAGCCCAACTACTTGAAGGCAGCGATTAAGACGGCGTTGATGATCCATCAGGAAGAAGCGGTAAGGATAATTACATTGATTTCTCGTTTTCTCCATTGACCCCATTTTGAAACGGTTGCTCATTTTCTCCATTTTCCTCGTCGATTAAAAGGCTTTCCCAAAACCACCTTCAGGAGGGCGATATTCTAGTATTTCTGACCGGGGAAGAGGAGATTGAATACGCCTGCAGGGCGTTGATGTCCAGCGCCCGCGCCACCATGCTGGAGCACGGTGAATTAGTGGCCTTGCCTTTGTACAGCAGTCTGCCCCCGGACCGCCAGCAGCTCGTCTTCCAGCCGGCTCCCCCCCCGCCGTTCCCGGGCGGCAAGCCGGCCCGGAAAGTTGTGGTCTCCACGAACGTGGCCGAGACGTCGATCACGATCGACGGTATCGTGTACGTCATTGACCCCGGGCTCGGCAAGCAGAAGGTTTTCAATCCCCGACTCAAGGTGGAGTCCCTACTGGTCGCGCCGATTTCGAAGGCCTCTGCGTCCCAGCGCTGTGGTCGCGCAGGGCGAACGCGACCGGGTAAGTGCTACCGGCTGTTCACGGAGGAGTCTTGGGACTCCCTGAACGAACAGACGTATCCGGAGCTGCTGCGCTCGGAGCTCTCTGGCACCGTGCTGCAGCTGCTGAAGCTGGGCATCGACGACCTAGTGCACTTCGATTTTCTGGACCCGCCGGCGCCGGAGACGCTGATGCACGCTTTGATGCACCTCAGGCATCTGGGCGCTCTGGACGAGGAAATGAAACTCACGCCCATGGGCAAGCTGATCACCGAGTTCCCGCTAGACGCATGCTCAGCGAAGTGCGTGATTACCAGCGGGCAATTCAAATGCTCGGCGGAGATCATCAGCATCGTCGCGATGCTGTCGGTGAACCAGGTCTTTGTGCGCGGAAAGGAGAAGGAAAGGCAGGACGCACAGAAGGCCAAGGACTCCTTTGCGCATCAGGACGGCGACCACCTGCAGCTTTTGAACGTGTTCCAGGCCTACTCGCGCATGAAGACGACGGGCTGCGACATGGATGCGTGGTGCATGCAGAACTACCTCAACCGCCGAACGCTAAAATCCGCGGAATCCGTACGCGCGCAGTTGCAAGGGATCCTGCAGAAATTGGCGATCCCGGTTCTCAGCCCGGTCGACTCGGGGATATCGGCACACGATCCGCAGTACCACGTGCAGATTCAGAAAGCCATCCTAGCCGGCTTCTTCGTGAACGTGGCCCGACTGTCAATGGACGAGAGCGGGAAAAACAAGGACAACTACTTCCAGCTCAAAGACCTCGATCAAATCGCAGCCATGCACCCCGGCACGTGTCTCAAGTTCAAGCCGAACTGGGTCGTGTATGCGGACATGCAGCACACAAGTAAAAACTTCATTCGGACCGTCACAAAGATCAATCCCGAGTGGCTGTGGGAGATATGTCCTGCATACTTGACGGGAGGGAAGCTGCCTAATTCACCTGCGCTCAAGGAGCTTATGCAACTGAAGGACAAGGCGCAGGTTAATCAAGCCGGCGTCGGTGGGCCAATCAACGTCGGCGACAATTACACGAGTGAACAGTTCCAGCAGGCGCAAGCAATGGACATCCGGAGCCAGGCAGCAGCCACGGATCAGTTTCAGCAGCAAGACATAATGCGACAACACATGGAGCAGCAACAACTTTTGCAACAGCAAATGATCCAACAGCAAGCCCTGCAACAACAACAGATGATGCGTGAGGCGCTAAATGGCGCACCAGGTTAGGATGGAGACACTGCCCGGGTCGACCGAAGTATGTACGGTCGGTGGTTCTCCACATGTTTCTGGCAAGTCAGTGATTCTCCACAATCCGTGTTCAAGACGTTTGCGCGCAGCATACTTGTGTCGGTCTCTTTTCTTTATAGGGAAAAGAAAATCTAGTCTGGGTTGCGGAATATCATCTGGCATCGGAACCAGCAGGCATTGCGTTGTGAGTGTGAGTAGAATTTTCGCCGAGGAAGGTGCGATAATGCCGATGTACATAACGGAAAAGTGGCAAGAAGTGAAAGAGTATTTCGGGGCGCTGCCACAGACGGAGGAGCCCATAATCGACCCTGCAGACCAGTGGTTGCCACCGGGTTCGTTCAGGCCACATACAAAACCCCATCGCGTCGCTTCGAATTCCTGCGAGAAGATCAAGGCCTCGCTGATGGCCTGTATGCAGACCAGCAAGTGTTTCAAAGAAGGTATTGCTCGTCTAAATTTAAAGCCGTTAGGGGCGGTGACGGCGATGCGCTATATTCATTTCTAGCTGGACAGCAGACTGTGGATACCCGTGACTTCCTCATTTCAGGTGCGGACTTCGAGCAGTGTCTGGGCTCATACGATGCAGATTGGATAGGCGAGGATTGTATCGCTACACGGAGAGGGTACGTGCAATGCAGGCGGGACCTTCTCGCGCGACATAAGATCTGGCAGCGAGGAAACCATTTCCAGTAGCGTGCTTTGTCTCAAACACTCTTCACAATTGTCTGTGCGTCTTCGCAATTGGCAGTGCGCAGATAATTCGTTTCTCATTAGGGTAACAGTGACTTTGTCGGATGTGCGAGTTTCTGCCGTCACATGTCGAATGTTCGTTTCAGCTGTGCGATTGTGGAAAAACTTGTGCTCGTGATTGTGTGGTTTTTGCTCGTGATTGTGTGGGTTTTGCTTGTGATTGTGTGGTTTGTGGTTGTGATTGTGTGGTGTGTGGTGGTGCCGGTGCTTTACTGAGATCTTGAGTTCAAGAGGAGATTTTGTCACTTGAAAATTTGCCGTGGCCGAAATCGAAACGAGTTGTCGAACATCTTGAGGAAACAAAAAACGAGTGCATTGAATGAGCCCCAGGTATGAATTCAAAATTGCGCATGTTTTCTTGGAAAGCGATTGCTAGATTGCCGTCTTAATTAACCCGTTGTTAAAAGAGAAAGAAAAGGCAAAAGAGGGATCGATATGCTGCTGTCTATGAATAGCACCACTAATTAATCACCCCTTCGTTTCAGAGTTTGTATTTCACGTCGGTGTTGAACACGTTTCATAGTCCGCACTCCGCGGTGCAGTAGCTCGACTGCGGAAAACTGCAAGAGCAACGCCGCTTCTCCCTTCGTAGTTCGACGTGACTGCAGCACCGCAGACGAATCAATCCGCAGTAGCTTCCGCAGTCGTTTCGGGCCACCATGTTTGCCCGCAAGCCTAGGCCGCAGGGGCAGGATGAGGGGGACGAGGAGGAGGTGGACCGCGTACTCGAGCCGGAGGTCAAGATCCCAATTGTGCGGGTGAAGGAGCAACCGCGTCGGCACAAAGTGATCAGTTTCGGGTACATGGTTACGATACCGGCCGAGACAGATATACCAGGGGAGATTCGCACGGTCGTGCCGGACGTCTACAAATTCCAGTATCCGCCGGTGCCCGAAGTGCCCGACGACTTGGTTCCAGCGGTGATTCCAGCCAACTTCCAGGCCGGCGTGGAAGTCGATGACACGACTATATTCTTCGAGACGCGGGAGGGCGACAATGGTCCGGAATATAGGTACGCTTAGATCTACAATTCGTCCTCTTCGTATAACCGATTTGGTTCGTTCGCTTTTGGTGAGCTTTGAAATAGACCAACAACTCGAGAGTCCTCGATAGTGGTCCATCATAAACTTGGTCGGACGCTACCAGGACTGCCTACATTATTCGTACAGAATTCCATTTCGAATCCCATCTCTTTCAGGGTCGCATATGTGCATCCGGAAAACGTGTTGCTGGATTGGACCGACGATGTCGACGCTCTTTGGATCGAGAGTTTGCAGACGCTTGAGGACAACCGCGAACTCTCCGAAGATGCGTTGGACTTCCTCGACGCAGACCCGCTTTCCCTCTTCGGTATCGCGGATCCAGTGACACAGAAGGCGCTGGAAAAGGCAGCCACAGTACCGATGCTGAAGTGCATGGGGCAAAGGTAGGAAAATGAATGGACAACTTTGTATGACGGTGCGACTATCCGGATTTACATCGCGTGAACCTGTCAATACTTGTCGATACCAATTCACCTATTCTCTATCTACTCCCAGACCTTGTCTCGAGGAGTGGTTTGCCTACCTGAACGCCGACCCGGAGCGAGACAGCGCCTACTCGTGGGTGGTCGAAGCCTTCGCCGAGGTTGAGCTCCCAGTGCCGTGGACGTCGTACAAGGGTGTGGGTTCAATCGTCTGCTACCTGAACAACGAATCCCAGGAGACCACGTGGAAGCATCCCTTCTACGACTACTTCGCGCAGCTCCTGGACCACTGTCGGCGCGCGTCGCAGGAGGAGCACATCAAGCTGCGCCTGAACCGGATGCTGTGGACGTACGAGGCGGAGTCGCAGCACGACATAAGCGTCCAGCAACCCTTGATTTCGCCCCTCTTCGTCCAGCAGATGGCGGAGATGCTGGACATCGACCTCCCCAAGGAGCCCTTCATGGTGCGCACCCTGAAGACCTTCCTCAAGGCCTTCTCGCAGCAGTACCGGCTCGAGGAGGAGATCGACGCGCAGGAGGTGAAGTGGTGCCTGGAGATCGTGGACAACGAGCGGACCAAGAACAGCATCACCAAGAACATGGACCAAGAGGACGACCCCGGGGAGCTCGTCACGCCGGCGGCGCACGCGCAGCTGTACTGCATCGAGTGCCAGGTGATCGCGACCTGCTACTGCCCCGACTGCGAGGACTGCTTCTGCGAGAACTGCTTCGAACGGTTACATACGAAAGGGAACCGGTCGAAGCACGACCCGAACCACCTGATCCCCTGCTGCCTCTGCCGCGCGTTTCCGGCGAAGCTTCAGTGCACCTACACGTTCGGCAACTACTGCCACGACTGCTACGCGCGCAAGCACGTGAAGACGCTGCCGAAGTTTCTGGACCTGAAGCCGCTGCGAATCGACTACACCCAGCGGCGGAAGCCGGACCCGAACGAGAAGAAGGAGACCAACGCGGACTCGGACCGGGTCTGGGCCCTGGGGGAGGTGAACCCGAAGTACGAGGCGCAGGAGGGGTTCTCGAAACTCGCTCCTATTCAGACGACGCTCGGTGAGCACTGGCATGCGTTCTACGATCTGAGAGGCGTGAAGTACTACTACAACTTTGCGTCGGGCGAGTCCATGCGCAGGCCGCACGAGAAGTTCATCGACATAGATGAGGAGAAGCAGGAGAACAACCAGCAGCAGTGGTCGGCGGAGCTCAAGGAGATCGTGCGCCAGATGGCGGTCAGCAAGGAAGGACGGAAACTCCAGAACTTCGGGCTGGGGCAGCACCAGCCCAAGGCAGAGATACCGGCCTAGCCCTGTCTAGCTCATGCCGTGAGGCAATGGCATGCCGCAAGGTGCCGCAGGTCGGGCGGGCACCGGCGGCCGAAGTTTGTCAATGTGAGTCAATGTGCCTATAAAGCAACTCAGACTTAGCAAAAGCCCTCCGATTTTGCACAGGAAAATGATATTTTTGAAGAGGGATGCTTTATATGCTATAAATCGTATGGAGTCGTAGCGGGTCACGCGCCGAATTGCAGTACTCTGCTGGAAGATTGTTCATTTTTGTTGTCTCGTCTCAAAAGTGCCCTCCTGCTTTGTCCGCGAAAAATGTGAATGTGTGTGGCGTCTGAATCTCCCCCGCCTGCATTCATCACGAGTATTCAGCTCGAGTCAGTTCCTTTGGCGATTAGTTGGTTTCGCTTTTCATTGAAATTCACAATGCTCATTGAAAATTTTTAAATTGCAGAAACGTTCAAGCTGGATGATACCGATAACAGCATGCCTGGAGGATCCCCGTTACGGTGTATTCGTGAGTTTCCGCTCTGTCGCACACTGTCGAAAGGTGTGCGCGGGCTGGCCACAATACTCGCAGAAAACCGCCCGAGTGCATCGTCACCCATGGTTTCCGCGCGGAAGCTTGACGTCGAACGATGCGCTACACAGGAGATCCTGAAATTGACGAATTCGGGCGACAAGCGTTTGTCTCCTGAGGTGCTCGAGCGGGTCTTGCAGATCTATGAAAATGCTGACGTCGAACCCGCTGCGAGGCTGTATCGCGCTGTACTCCAAGCATGTCTGAAGGCGGACGAGGTCAGGCGTGCGATTCGGCTCTTCCATGACATCCCCCGCGCTGCTCGCGATCAGATACAGTACAGTTCAGTGTTGAAAGCTTGCGCGCGCGGGATTGTGTTGGACGAGGGAGCTGACGCGAATTTCTACTACGCAAGCGCTCAACGCGTGTTTTCGGAGCTGGTATCCGACTCAAATAGAATCGGAAATCCGGACGTGGTGGTCTGCGCAGGCATGCTGGAGGTTCTCGTGAAGATGGGAGGCAGATCGCAGTTTCTCCAGGGTCTGCAGTTTCTGGAAGACATGCCAAGGAAATTCGGTGTTCAGGCGAACCTGCACTGTTGCTCGATCGCACTCAATGCGTGCAACGATCGGGATCTCCTGTTCCGTCTGCTGGATCTTACCAGGAGCTGCATTCGCGACCTAGAAGAATTAGAGGGTCGCGATAACGACGAGGTTTGGAAGAAGACGGGGCGTTTCAGCCGGGCTGAGTTTCGGTCCCTGCGAGTCGTGCACACAGCGATGGTGAACGCGTGCACGCGCCTTGGAGAGTATGATTTGGCGCTGCGGAAGTTCGATGATCTGGGTAGCATGGACATCCGTCCCGACTCTACTGCCTACGTCGCCGTCATCTCAGCCCTTGCAGCGGGTCTCGTAGATCGCTCCCACAGTGCCGCACTGAGTGCGACCGACGCACACGCCGCCTCGATTCTGCGCGCGGAGGAACTGTTCGCAGCCTCTCTCAGTCAGAAAAGCGACGTTCCTGAGTCGGAAAAGAAGAACAAAGCCATGCTTTACTGCGCCATGATCGCCTTCTACCAGAGGTGCAGCCGGTGCAGCGAAGTGTTGCGGCTGCACGAAGAAATGCAGGCAGGCGGGATCGAACCTGACGCTGTCACGGTTTCCGCCATAGTCAGCGCGTGCCAGAAAGATCCCGCATTCTATACGTTGGGCATCGGCATATTCGAGAGATTTCACAAGCGAATGCAACACTTGCAAAAGCGACATTCGAAAACTTGGTACAAGAATGTCAAGAAAGGAGATTTCCACGTCTACAGCGCGGCCATTCGGCTATGTGAGAGGGCGAATTGGCCCATGAAGGGGTTGCAGATTTTTGAGGACTTGGTCGTCCCGCCGAATGTGCATCTGCGCAAGGATCTGGCTAGCTGTTTGGAAAAGGCGATTCGCGTTGAGGCCGGGCGTGCCACACAGGCTGTGTCACAGCATACTGCTGAGCATTACGAAGGCCGCCGTCAAGGCGAATCCACGGAAGCCATGTGTTTGTACCGATCGAAGCTCGACAATCTACTGGAACAAGTTTCGGAAGACCTCCAAAGCCACTGGCTTAGCCAGGACAGCGTGCGAGAGGTGGGAGCCGAGGACATCGCTGCTCTCCAACTTCTGGCGCGCTTCGGCAAGCTCTCGGCAGGTCTGGCGGAGGACAAAATGGTCGCGAGAGAGATGCGTTTGGAAGAGCGGATACTGCTTTGGGACGCGCTCTGTTTGTCTCGAAAACGAAACGGCGAGCAATTTCATTCGTTCGGAATTGACAAAAATCTGGCCGAGGCTGTTCGTGCCGATCTTCATAGCGCGAAGTTCGTGAACAAGTTCGCGAACTCCGATGCCTGTCCCGTCAGTCTACCGAGTCTCTCCAGACTCCAGGGGTGTCTTGACTTCGCGGGTGGAATGGTCCCGTCCGAAACGTCGGACTTCCTCTGCGAGTATGTCATGGCGCATTTCACGGCCTCCTTCATCCGAGCCCTGGAGAACGTGGAGATCACCTCGGAATTCGATACGCTGGTGCGCACGCACGGGCTGAAGACGCTGCACTCGCAGCAAAGCGTGAGCCAAGTTCTGTCAGCATTGGGCATAAGAATCGGAGATGATTGCGACGAAGAGTGGGCAAAATTCAAGCGCAAGAGTCTAGCAGAGATAGGAGCTGCGGAGTCGACCGCGATTGGAATGCCTTTGATTGCGACTGACATCTGCGCGCACGTGGAGTGCGAAGTGGAAGAAAGTGGCGACAACGGAGCCAAATTCTTTTCCCGACACAGCGAGACATTCCAGACTGGGCAGAAGAAGGACCGATGCTCATCATCATCCGAGGCTAAGGTTGATCTTAAATTTCCGCGGACGTCGATAACCGCTTGGGATGAATGTTGCAAGGAACATGCCGAAGTATTGGCCGGAAAGTGGATTCTGTCCTTCCCGCATGTTGCGGGAACACACTATCCGTCTCGTATGAGGCGAATTCGCCTGTGGGTGACACACTATCCATGCGTCTCGTGCCTGGGTGTCTTGGCGCAACTTCGCAAGCGTCTGGGTGAAGATACGATATTTGAAACGGGGTTTGCGGATGCCCACTTCTCGTAGCGATGCGCGAAATTGCGGACCCGTATTGATTTTCCTTTGCGTCCTTGGTGAAGAACGTCACGATTGGTGCTCGCGAGGCTCTTTCTCATTCCAGAAACTCTCCTTTCTCGACGAATTACAGGGAATCTTTGAGAGTCTAAGCGAAAAAGGTCCACAGCACGTCATTATGGGAAACGCTGCTAGCAGAGGCGCAGGGGTTGGTGACAACGCCAATCCCGAAGTGCGGGTTGACATCGACGACCTGGAAGTAAAGATCAATAATGGCGGACCTGAACAAAGAAGCGGTGGTGACGTTGGGGAAAGTCTGTTTTCCATGCTGCAGTCCGCTGCTGTGCCCCAAGGCGGCCCTTCCGCAGGCGGTTCCGGCAAACTCCCGTCCAAGTCTGCGATTGCTCGCGAAATCTACTCGGGTGGCACACCTTTGGGCGTTTCGGCGTTCCAAAGTGCCGGTCTGGTCGGTACGGAGAAAGAGCAGGTTGCCCTTATTTCGTATTTCGCGACGCTTTCGGAAGATTTCAAAAAATACCAAGAGACGATATGCAGGGTGAGGAATACGGACAACGACAGTGGGTTTGCAACGGGCGGCTTCGTTGAGGAGAACTCCGCGACTATGCGAATGCGCGAGAAGTTCCCAGGTTCTCGCGAGGTTTACGATCCGGCCGAAAACTGGCCCCAATTCGTGTTGCTGTCCGGTCCGCCCGGAACGGGAAAAACAAGGCACATTCAGGCGTGGTCCCGCGCTATGGGGCTGCCTCTTATCATGGTAGATCGGAAGGAAGAGGGTTGGATTGGCAAGCTCGATGCGCAGATCGGTTCGAGAGACTGCATTATTTTCTTCGACGAGCTCGATGGATATTTCGACGGTGGCGTACATGGGGGCGGGGGAAGGATATCGAAAGCCATGGAGGCCGTGGGCTTAGGAAGCGTGGTCCGCACGTCCGGTGCAGCTGCTTCCGGGTCAGCAAGCAGCAATGCAGGTTTGCCTGGCCGGTCGGAAATCGACCAGCGATTTCCATCTCAATTTCGACAGTTCTTGGATGGGACGATGCAGAGCGCTGCGAACCAAAAGGCGAGGATCATAGTGGCAGGGACGACGAATGCAATCGAAAAGATCCCGCGTGACATCGTGCATCGTGGGGAGTTGATCCATTTCCAGCTCCCAACAAGCGAAGCGTTGGATGGGATATGGAAAAACTATGCAGGCCACTTGAAAGAGGAGGAACGGGCTCGGTTGGTCTCGGAAACGAAAGCGCAGGAGCTTTCGGCAAGGGATGTGAAAGTGTGCGCGGGATATGCGGAACGGCATATGGCAGTCGAGTTCATGAACAATCGAGGAGGAACGGGCTATGCTTTCGGAGGAAACTTCCAGGGTCTCAATCCACCGAGGCTAGAGTTGTATCAGAAGTGCATTAGGAAAAGAAAGGGGATCTTCTTTTAGGCTCGACGTAGTAGACGTAGTGAAGTCTGTTTGAAATAGAATTGCGTAAAACAAAAGATGCCAACTTTGCAGGTTTACTCGTGTTCGGAGTCTCTGGAAGTCTGAGTTTTTCTCGTCTTGTGAGGTGCTCGTGTGTGATGTGCTCTTCTGAGGTGCTCTTGTGTAATGTGTGAAATGAATTGTCTGAGATTGGACGTGAGTACAAAATTGGTCTGGCAACTTTGTGAAGGTTACAGAAGCAAGAGAAATCTTGCCGACTGCACGCTTGCTACCATACCCCCGTATTCTAGCAAACAAACTCAAACATTTAATTCAAGTAGATTCTGCATGCAAGGTGGTTCCAGATAGGTTCAATAGTTTGCCGGTAGCAAGTCGCGAGTTTGAGAAACCGAGAAACGTTTGACACCCCGAGAGGCGTCTGTGCTGTCGAGCATTATCAATCCCGAGGTTGATCGTCGAGAGTGTCGAGCCCCGAGGTTTTAAATCGAGTTTTCCTCCGAGACATCGTCAACACTCCACTCCTTAGTCCGAAAAAGTGAAACGAAATTGCTTGAGAGAAAAATCTGCTACGAAAAAAACTGGAATTGATTTTAGGGTGAAAAGAGCCTTTCGTAAGTACTCTGCACCGATAACAACACGACGAAAGGTGAACGCCAACACAACCCGGGTTCCTACGGTATTCGCCATCACGCCGCAAAGTGAACTGATCCGATGGCAATTTTGAACTGATCGGGACCGACGACATTCCGACCAGGTTGACTCCACAGATTGTAAGAAGGTTAAGGAGGGACAACAGGCAAGATGGGGGACGACAAGAAGCAGCTTGTCGCGTTGTACAACTTCGATCCGTCGAAGATCGACTGGCCCTTCAAGCGGCAGCGGCCGCTTCCTCTGCACACGGGTCAGACGATCAAGGTTATGTACGATGATGGATCCGACTGGCTTTTGGGCATGCTGGTGTCCGACCCAACCCAAAAGGGTTATTTTCCGAAGAACTACACCGTCACGCTGCACGAGTACTACGAGTTGATGAAGGAGTACGCAGACGACTCCGACGACGCCAGTAGCGAAGACAGCGGGATAGAAAAGCCCCCGAAAGAGAAGCTGCCGCCGCCGAGCCAGCCGGCCGCGAATTTCCTCGAATTCATGAAGAAGGAGAAGGAGGGCGAGAACGACGAAGACGACCTTTTCGATGACAGCAGTGACGAGGACGGTACAGAAGACCTAGTTGCACATTTAAAGATTGTCAAAGTCTAATTTGAAAACACGCCAAAAAGTCCAGAACTATGACGATAATCATCGATTACACTCTCCAGAGCCCAACGCGACCAAGGACGCCGTCGCGCGGCATCCGGCGTTGTCCAGCCAGCCGCCGATTAACACCACGCTCTCCGACCAGAAGGCCAAGTTGCTGAAGGACATGCCCAAGTTCGGCGATGCGCGCGGGCTGACCCCTATCGCTCCAGAACAGTCCGGCTTGGCCACCAACCTCGCCGCCATCGCCGAAGGAGCTGTCTACCAGGGCGACGCGGACACGAAGGGGGTGCAACGCCGTTTGCTGGAGGAGGGCGGGCGCATCAGCGACACGCGGGCGTCGACGCCCGCCACCTACACCAGCATCCGGCCCCCGCGCGAGTTCGTGCGCAAGCACATGGAAGTGGACAAGGAGAAAACGTACTTGAGGAAGGTCACCCCGCTGGAGGAGCTGATCAAGAAGAAGGGGCTGCAGGACCACCACCCGGTGGCAAACCGCCCCGTCCCGTACCAGACAGACCTGCGCGTGCGCGCCACCACATGTCGGATAGCGGCCGGCATCGAGCCGCCGCACATGCGCATCGCGCTGGAAAAAGCGCGCGCCTGCGGCGCGCGGTGGACGCAGATGTTCCGCCCCGGCATGGGTGACCAGTGCAATGAGACACTGAAGATGGGCGCGGACGCGTGCATTTTATCCAATTTGTACATGTATGACTACGAGGCCAGGGAGCAGTTCATGCGCCAGCACATCCGCGACGTGAAGGGCGTGCTTTGGTTCGAGCTGCAGAGGCAGAAGCACCACCTGTTCTACATGCGCATGGACTTCGTGGACCTGATGATGTTCCACCCGGACGCCTGGGGCTTCCCGGATGCGCTGAAGCAGGTGGGCGGTGGCGAGTCGGTCGACCCCCTGCACGGCTGGTACGCGCAGCGCGCGCTGGACAACGACCAGGAGATGGAGGAAGCCATCTTCTCGTACAAGGTGAGGCAGCGCAAGCTCCCGTCGCACGCGTTCCAAGCGCTGGCGCTAGGTATATATTTTGCAATGCCAAAATGGCATTCGACTCTGTTCTGCTTTATCTGTCTTCTAGGCCTGTAGGGCATTCTTGTAGGGCATTCATAGTCTTGGATACGAAGCGCAACTTTCAAAGTCAAATCTTATTCCCGACACCTTCAGGTAAGATGCCGGAGTGGGTGAAGGACTCGTCCGAAATCACCGCGGAGGTGCAGGCCATCGAGGAGCTGGACAACATCCTGGGTGACGGGGAGGAGGGCGACGACGCTCTGAGCGACGGCACGGACGACCTGGCTGTCGTAGATATGCCCGACGGCGTGCCCCCCGAGGAGCGCGCCGCCGGCGAGAGCGCCGACGCCGCGGAGAGCAAGAAGAAGAAGAAGGTGAAGTCCGCGACGCAGGGCCAGCAGCTCACGACGCAGCAGATGCTGGAGGCGGGGCTCGGCGACGAGGAGGACGTGTACCTGAAGGTGAACGACCTGAAGTTCGTGAAGCAGCGCACCATTGGCCCCGACGTGCTGGACGTGATCTCGCGCAGCTACAAGCTGAAGGGCACCAACGCGATGCGCCTCCTCTTGCGGTCGCGCGGCGCCCCCGACAAGACCAACTCGGCGCTCGCGGTGTCCCCAAAGCAGGTGAAGGACCTGGCCGCGCAGCTGGGCATCCTGGGGAACTACCACTTCTACTGGTACTGCTACTTCGCGCTCCGCTACACGCTCCCCCCGCACTGGGACGTGTTGATCAAGAACGACGTGCGATGGTACATCAACCTGGAGACGGAGCACATCCAGCCGATCCACCCCATGATCGACCAGTTCAGGGAGCACCTGGGGGACTGCATCCAGAACGACTTCCTCTGGGACTTCCGCGGGTTCGTGAAGATCAAGTGCAGCGAGTGCGGGATCCCGGACAGCATTGTGTGGTGCCAGCAGTGCACGGACTACTTCTGCATCGCCTGCTTCCAGAAGCTGCACAAGTCCAAGCGCGGCAAGAAGCACTGGGCGTCGCCGCTGCCTGGTAGTCGCTATTTGAAGGCGCACGAGGTGCAGATCATGAAGGACTACGTGCCGCTGCTGAACGTCGGCTTCTCGAACCGCCGCCGCTTCCTGGCGCGCGACAACCAGTCCGACAAAACGGGGTACGACGGCGGCGACAAGTGGCTGTACTTTCCCAAGGAGACGTTCGAGAACGCGCTGGCCATCACGCCGGAGAAGCACTGGTTTCTGCAGCGCCTCAACCCGCCCCGCCTGGGCGTCAACATTGAGGGGTACTACTACAACTTCAAGGAGGAGATCGTGTGCGACGATCCGGCGCACATCATCCAGAAGGCGAAGGAACAGAAGGCGTTGCTCAGTCTGCAGAGATTTGTGCGCGGCGCGCTGGCACGGTACCGGACGGCGCGGGAAACCGCGGCTGCTTTGGTGATCCAGAAGTACAAGCGCATGTGGGACAACAAGAAGATCTTCGGGAAGCACGGCAGCAACGCGGTGATCCTGCGCGGGTGGTACCGGAAGTTCAAAGCCAGGCAGGAGAAGGAGGCCATGCACAAGCGGGCGGCGCAGATCCAGGCGCTGTTCAGGGGAAAGATCGTGCGGATCGGGATCAAGGACAGAGAATTGGCCGCGACCAAGATCCAGGCCTGCTTCCGAGGGTCCATCTGCAGGACGAGCGTGAAGCGGTTCCACAAGGCCGCGGACACGGTGCAACGGGCCTTCCGCATGCATCTGTACGGAAAGAAACCGGTGCGCATCATGAACGAGGCCGCCAGCCGCATCCAGGCTGTCGCGAGGGGTACGTTGACCCGCATAAGGCGCAAGGCCCTGATCAAGAGCGTGGTTCTGGTGCAGGCGCGCTCCCGCGGATATCTGGCCAGGAGGCTGATGCGCAAGAAGCAGTACATGTCCACCAAAGTGCAGTCACACTGGCGCAGGTGGCAGGAGCAGCTGAAGATGAAGATGCGTTTGTACGCGAAACTCGATGAAATCTACGCCAAGAGGAAGCAGGTGATGCGCGAGAAGCTGCAGGACCTCGCTGCAACCATGCTGCAGCGAAACTTCCGGAAGCACAAAGGATACGAGCACTTCGTCAACGAGAAACGAGAGAAGGCGGAGGCGGACAAAAGGATATCCACTGTGTTGGTATACCAATAGTTCAAGATATCTTCAGCGTTTATTGATTGGAGAGGTGCGGCTCGGTAATCGTAAAAACATAGAGGCTCATCATTTTCCTACTAAACTCTCCTCTCAGGTGTCCGCCCTTCTCGGTGCGAGCAACATGAAGCACTTCATCCATCCCTGGTTCAGACATCTCCCCCCCGAGATCCAGGAGGTGCTCGAACAGATCAAGGCGAGTCTTCAGCGTACGCTCGGCCTGACCCGCGTGACGGGCAAGTTGGCGAACGAGGAGATTGGAAAGCGGTCCAAGCGCACCACGGCCAAGGATCTCACTTTGGACGAGTCCGAGAACGACCTCGGCACCCACATGCTGATCACGATCGTGCACCATCTGCTGTCGCACATCGACAACGAGGTTTTCAGCCAGACGGTGAAGTGGTGCTGCTACAGCCTGGCGCACCTGTCGTCCGGGTTTCTGAACAAGGCCGCCTACCCCTTCGAGGAGGTGACGCTGGGCAAACAGCCGGACATGCCCGTCCCCCCGCGCCCGGGAGAGCCCCTCGAAAGCCTGTACCTGGACTACTGCCACATCAACCACCACCACGACCGCGTGATGCACTCCACGCCGGAGAATCTCTACGTGTTGTATCTGGCCAACATGCCGGCGCATCTGCGCCACGTGTTCCTGACGGCCCAGATCCTGATCACCACGCGGCAGGCGCTGGACCTGTCCTGCTTGTCAACGGACGACCACTTCGCTTTCCAGGGCGTTGACGCGACGGTTGGGTCGCAGCTGATGGACGTGCTCTCGAAGGAGATGGGCCTGCGCTTCCCGTCCGACTGGCCGAAGGCGCACGGCACGGTGTACGCGCTGGCCACGCAGATGGGCCAGTTCATCACGAGCCTGCCCGGCCTCGAGCCCGGGAAGGACGGCGCGCCCTCCAAGCTGGAGGACCCGAAGCTGAACCCGCTTCTGGGCCGGACCCCGACCGTGGTTTTGGGGATCGGGCACAAGGGCGGCAAGCTCTCCTTCTTCAACCGCCCCTCCGTGCTGCGCATCGTGCAGCAGCTGTCCTACCTGATGCGCGACCAGGAGGGCATCATCCGCTACATCCGCAAGAAGAAGGAGGCGGAGAAGGAGAAGCAGGAGGGCGGCGAGGGCAACATCCGCCAGTCGCGGTTCATCTCCGTGATCGACAAGCTGTTCGACCTAGCGTACAAGGCGAAGCACGACCACTGCCCCTTCGTGCTGGCGGTCGTGTTGTTCCACATGCTGATCCGCGGCCTGATGCTGCGCACGTTCTACCACCGCGCCGCCGTCGAATTACAGAGCAAGTACCGCTTCTACAAGGCCACGCAAAGGAAGCAGCTCGTTGGACCGGCTCTGTTACTCCAGCGGTTCTGGCGAGGCGTGAAGACGGCGCTTACGACCTACAACAAGATCAACGCCGTGGAGATGATGCAGCACAACGTCAGGGCGTCGCAAAGGAAGCGGAAGAACCACACCTTCATCGAGGCCGTCGCCAAGCTGCAGCGGCACTGGCGCATGGCGGTGTCCCGGCGCTGGATGCGGATCATGGTAAAGAGCGCCATTGTGATTCAGAGGTACGTTCGCCGCATGCTGGTGCTGGTGGTGTACAACAAGGAGGGCCGCCGGCTCGCGAACAAGTTCAAACAGGAGGCATTGAATTTGTGCGCGAAATCGGGCAACATGACCGAGTCGGAGTTCCTCGCGCGCAAGGCGGCTTTGGTCGCGAAAACTAGGGTACAGCTGCACAAGCACCGGGAGCGGAACATCGACTACAGGCGGATGGTCGCGATCCACGGCCAGTCCAAGCACGCGCGGCAGAAGAAGAAGGAGAACCGCGAGAACATGAAGGGTACGATCCAGCCGGTCAGGCTCACGTGGGCCGAGCCGCTCAGCTTCGCCGTGGCGAAGCAGAAGCGGAATCTGCGCGACCTGGAGATGCTAGAGGGCAAGATGCAGATCAAGAGCGCGGAAGACGCAGAGGGCAGCGCGGCCGGGTTCAAGAAGACGGCCGTCATGTCACTCACCGAGAACGCAAAAAGGAGTTTGGAAAAAACGATGCCGCCGGGCATGGCCGGGAAGAAGTCGCACGCCTTGTCCCAGCGCGCGCTCCAGATCCTGCACGTGAAGCGCATCGCGAAGCGGCCGCAGGCGCCGGAGATCATGGAAAACGACATGCTCGACCAGGACTTCCTGGCGAATTGGGAGAACTCCCAGTTCCGAACCTCGATCCCCTGGATCCCGAAGTCGGTCGGTTTACGGTTAGTCGAGTCGCACCAGCAGCACAACCTGCGCGCCACCTACTTCATGGGCAGCGCGCTGCTGGGCGGGATGCTGTCGCGAACGGACGAGAAGCGGCCCAACCAGTGGTTCGCGCGTCTGAGACTGCCGAAGCCGTCCGAGTTGCCGGCCGACGTGCAGGAGCACATGGCCAACGCGTCGAAGATCATCTGCACGAAGATCAACCAGGACGTCACCACGCTGCCGACCAAGAACCTGTCGCCGTGGCGCAAGGCGCTCTTCTCCTTCGTGGTCATCTGGAAGTCCATGTTCGCGTACGCAGGCAGCCGCATCATCCAGCCGGCGAAGGCTACGCCTGTACTCTTAATGTCCTGCAACGAGTCCAT
>JACKZZ010019508.1_pt1 | contig 49991 bp, 28 predicted proteins | sample 8027871 | NCBI WGS metagenome assembly JACKZZ01 (sample SAMN15724774, study PRJNA655200) | protist metagenome | isolation source: fluorescence activated cell sorting (FACS) single amplified genomes of... | place: USA: West Boothbay Harbor, Gulf of Maine | collected 2000-07-19
GAAGGGGCACATAATGGACTAGGCAGACCATCATTAGATAAAGCTGGAAATGTACCATCAACTGAAGAGTATGCTGAAAAAATGTCTACTGACGATCCAAATATTGTAAATCTCGGAGCGTAAAATGATAAAAATTTGTTAAAAATATGACACAAGTCTTCTTACTATATTTATTATAATATTAAAACACAAAAATATAAATTTTCAATTCTCTACAAAACCCATTTCCCCATTCTTCACTTCGAAATACTCTCCTGTACTCTCTACTTTTGGCTTCGGTATTTTTTAAAATATCTCTCTCTCGAATGCAGAATTAGAATGCAATTTAAATTATGTACACGCCATTTATTAAAAACCTTAAAGTCATGTAAAGAAAAGCTGTTTTAGTGTTGTACTGGTATTAATCTTTGTAAAGTGTACAGAGGTTCTGGGAGGATACTAGTATTTCAAGGCTATAATAGAGACGACCAAATACCTTATTGCCTTTACTGTTGTGACAATGTGTCAATCAAAACAGAGTCTGATCAAAAACACGAGAATCGAGCATAGTCGCTCCAGCATCGATATATCGATACTCACAATGATTTTATAATAGTATAGAAATAGCATTAGCAACAATCGAATAATAATGCACATAACGATGGATCGCAGCACACATATTTTAACATGGAATGGACCAAACATTATAACATGGTACATGAATGATATCAGCAGATACAAATTTACAAGGGAAGAAAATGTGAACATGAACATTCAATGGAACAATAGATACCAAAGAGACAGATCAAAACAATAAAACACTTTGTTACTCACAGATACGCATACATATACACTTTGAAACAAACGTTATACATATAAATATAGCAAAAGTTGTCAATTTGTTAATTCTACTAAGTTTACTTACTTAGCTTACATATATATATACCTATATCTAGAACAACAGTTCGAAACAGAAAAAAAAACGTGAGAATATACAAAAGTTCGAAAAAACATAACAAAAGATGAATTCTGTTGATACGAATGTTGATGTTAAGATGGAAGATGTTAAAGTCGAAGTAATAAACCAAATTTTAAAAGATGAAGCAAAGAATAACGATATTAAGTCTATTTACAAGGAAGAAACGACTAGCAATATGAAAAGGAAATACAGTGATGACCCAGATTTACGTCGATCAAAAAGAGAAAAAAGACGACCCAACAAGAGACGATACGATTCGGCACCACCATCTCAAGCTGAGGAAAAAGCCATTGCACAAGCGTTAGAGAATTCAAAGCGCCTTCAAAAACTTGATTCGAGTATCATAGTGCCAGATGCACCTGTTTTCCACCCGACGTTGAAAGAATTTGAGAACCCAATTGCATATATAAGTAAAATTCGTGATGAATTTGGTGCAGATCGTTGTGGTATTTGTAAAATAGTTCCTCCGAAAGAGTGGGATCCGCCAAGTGCTAAATTGCATAGTTTTACGCCTCCGTTTAATTCTGAAAAGCGTTTTTTAACAAAGAAACAATATCTACATCGTTTGGAAGAAGGGATTTACTTTCCTGAAGGCAAAAAATACACTGTAAAAGAATATGAAATTATGGCAAATGAATTCACTAGAAAACATTTGAAAGAAATGAAAATTGCTGGTCGATTAAATGGCGGCAATGATGGTATTGTAAAGAAAGAAGAAGAAAAAAGAAATACAAATAGTTATATTAGTAGCAGTAGTGGCAATAATAATGACGTGAGTAATAATAATAATAATGATGATAATTGTAGTAGTAGTAGTAGTAGTAGTAGTAGTTCAAACGACGCAAATGATTATAACAATATAACCGCAACACCGGAAGAACTTATCAAAGAATATTGGCGCATTGTTGAAAAATGTGAAGATAAGGTTAGTGTAGAATATGGCAATGATTTAGATGTTATTGAATATGGTAGTGGCTTTCCTGTTCGCAAAGATTTACACGATATCCGTCTCTCATACCAACAATCAAGACCGTCGTCTAAACAAGCACATTTTGTAGAGAAGTTACCTTTAGTTAACGACGGAGATTATTATGAGAATTGTGGATGGAACTTAAACAATTTACCCCATTGGCCTGGTTCCTTATTAAGAAACATTAGTGGCAATTACAACGGGATCAATGTACCATGGTTGTACATGGGAATGTTATTTTCAACATTCGCATGGCATAACGAAGACAATTATTTATATTCAATCAATTACCATCATTATGGAGCACCGAAAGTTTGGTATGGCGTCCCAGGGAAGGATGCATCTAAATTTGAACAATGTATTGAAAAAATGAAAGCACAACGAGTTAGAGAGGAAAAGGATGTGTTGCAAAAATTAGTTTTAATGACAGGCCCAGCGACGTTGACAGCAGCAAATGTACCATTAGTAAAATGTGTTCAAAATCCTGGTGAATACATCGTTACGTTTCCAAAAGCATTTCACGGTGGTTTCAGCCTTGGTTTTAATTGTGGTGAGGCTGTCAACTTTGCATTGCCAGATTGGATCCCATTTGGCCGAGACGCGAGTGAAACTTATAGAAAATCGCAACGCGCACCATCCATATCAAACGAACGTTTATTAATGCAAGTTGCTAGGAATCCAACAGATTTGAAAGATGTAGAATCTTGTGAAATATTGATAAAAGATTTGCAACGTACTATGAACGATCAAAAATATTTAAGAAGCGATTTGGCTCGCAATGGAGTATCAACCGATGTACCAATGCCCGCGGATGAAGATAGTGAATCATACGATGAGAAACGCCAATGCCATATTTGTATGCATATGTGCTACGTTTCTGCGTTAGTATGCTCTTGCGATTCGGAACGTGTTGTTTGTTTGAGACATTGGCAACATCTTTGTAATTGCGACCCTGAAGAGAAATGTCATTTATATTGGTTTTCATTGCATGATATTGAAGATTTAATCATTAAAGTACGTATTCATAAAAAGAAATTGGAAAGATTGAAAATGTCATAATGATATATACGATATATATATATACGTATCTTTGAATTAATTAATATTAAATAGTTGTAAATATTTGAAAATATTAATTTATATAAACAATATCATATATCATATGATACGTAATTAAGAATAGGAGGACTTTTTCGTTGTTTTTTTGTAACACGCTATATATTTGTTATGTAAGAAAAAACAAGACGTGAAAGATAAATTAGGAGAAAAAAATAAGATAATAATAAAGAAAAAGAACACACGATTTATTGGAGAAATTGAATGTGGTATATATACGTGTGCGTGTGTACATATATAATACAAATATCATGATATACATAATATTTTACATGATGAAATTGGTATTTTTTGATATTTGATTAAAAATTATAAAAAGCGGAGGGGAAACAGAAGAAGTTGGGGATTGATTTTGACGGTGGGACATTAGAAATTACGAATAATACATGATGTTTAAAATCTACGAAAGTTATAATAATTTTACACTTCTCGTGTTTAGTAATATGCTGAAATTACGAATAATATTTATAGTGAATTACAAGGATGAACGATGTACGTACGAACTTCGTATTTGTTTGTGTACGAAGTATGGTCATACGTGTATAAAAACTATAAAAATGCATATTTTAAATTTTTTTTTGTCAATATCATTACATATATAAATATATATATATAATATAAAATATTTTGATGATGTGCACTGTGTGTGTATCTTTCACTTTTCCCATTTTGAAACCTCCTCTTTTAACCATTTTTGACTTGTTTTGAATTTATGTAATCTACACGATTATTTATAATTTTTTTTAAATATAAAATTTATTTTACATATATTTTTTGTTTTACTCTTTCTTTGTTTTCTTGTTCATTTTGTTTTTCCATCTTTCTCTAATAAAATACTGCCTAATTGCTGCCGGTATAAATGGTAAAAAAATAACAAAATACCCTTCAAAGACATTACTATAATATTCTTGCAATATATACAACATGATACATATAAAAATACCTATAATTTGAGCAATAAAAATAGCATTATAATTTACATCATCATGTACATACAATATATAATTTTTGATAGATTCCATTTGTATTCTATATGTATATATACATATATATATATATTATCTTTATGTAAATGTTTTCTACTTACACAGAGAGAGAGACTTTCTATTTCACAATCTGTTTGTATTTAATCTAAATCCCTTTTTCTATTTTTCCATGATGCAGCAAGATTAAGTATTATAATTTAAATTTATTACACTTTTAACTTCTTATATATATACTATTACCGTCGTACCTGGCGTACTACTCAAAACAGAAGAAGAATCAACAAAAACACACATTTGAATGTGGGAAAAAAATAGAAATGTATACACAGGAAATATATGTAAGATAATTTAGAATTATATATAGTAGTGGATTGAATCACGAAATATATTAACAATGTTAAAAGCATTTTTATGTAATAAAAGGATTTATCAACAGCAATGTTTTTCCAAATATTATTATGGAAGCATGAAAAACAATATCAGAAAACTAATGATAAAAAACAATTATAATTATAATGGAACATATAATAATAATACTAATATGATCATGATGAGTAATAAAAAATTATATCATACTACAAAGATAAGAAAAAAAATACAAACTGGAATTGTTGGTTTACCAAACGTTGGTAAGAGTTCCTTATTTAATGCTATGACAAATTCAACATCAGCAGAAGCAGCTAATTTCCCATTTTGTACTATTGATCCAAATATAGGTATGGTAAACGTTGAAGATATACGATTAAAAAAATTAGGAAATATGTCTGCATCGGAAAAAATTATACCAACTTATCTTGAATTTGTTGATATTGCTGGACTTATTGCAGGGGCTTCAAAAGGGGAAGGTCTTGGAAATAAATTTTTGTCAAATATTAAAGAAACAGATGCTATTGTACATGTTGTACGTTGTTTTGATAATGAAGAAATTATACATACAGAAACCACGATTGATCCAGTACGAGATGCTTTTATTATCAATACGGAATTGTTATTACATGATTTACAACTGATTGAAAATAGGCATACTCGTATTAAAAAAAGTAAAAAAGATGTAGATATGAATGAAGCTACTGCTGTGGAAAAAGTTTATAATGTATTAAATGATGGACGTCCAGCTATTGAAGTTGCAAATGAACTAACTTCGCAAGAATATGATATTATAAAAACATTTCAATTATTAACCTTTAAAGATATGATATATGCTGCAAATGTTTCCGAAGATGAATTAGGAACATATGAACAGAATAAATATTATCAAGAATTATTAAAGTTAGCAAAGGAGGAAAATCGTGAATGTATACCAGTTAGTGCACAATTTGAAAGCGAGTTAATTGTATTAGATGAGAATGAAAAGCATGATTATTTGATGGATTTAAAAATTAACGATCCATCAAAGATTGGCTTAAAATTGTTAATTCAACACGTATATAAAATGTTACGTTTACAAACATTTTTTACTACTGGTAAGAAAGAAACACGCGCATGGACTATTAAAAAAGGTTTCAGTGCACCAAAAGCTGCCTCAGTTATTCATAGTGATTTTGAAAAAGGATTTATACGTGCTGAATGTGTTCATTGGGAAGACTTAATCAAACACAAGAGTTGGTCAAATGCGAAAGATAATGGTTTAATACGTAGTGAAGGTAAAGAATATGTTGTTGAGGAAGGTGATGTCATCGTCTTTAGACACAATACATAAATATATATATATTATATATATAATTTTTTCCTATATTTTTGTTTTTTCTATTTTGATGCTCCTGTCATTTTTTAATTAATATTTGTTTTCCAATACAAAACACATGGAACTTATAACTGTTGCATAGAAAAACAAAAATAATTACGAGGATATATCATTATATATAAAAATACATATAATAAATTGTATAAATTATTAGATACATAAACATATAATTATTTATACCATATAATAAAACATATGAATAATATGAAAATAGATGATCATTTCAGTACAAACCCTTCTTACCCATATGAATTAAATAAAGATTTACCAGGATTAAAAGACATAATAAATTGGGTTGGTAAGTCGAAACATGTGAAATCATTTTTAATTTTGCATAATAATAAATTAATAGTCGAAAAATATTTTAATGGCACTACGAAAGATGACAAAAGTGATGTATTTTCCGTTAGTAAAAGTGTGACCTCGTTACTCATTGGTATTGCCTTGCAAAAAAAATTAATTCGTCTAAATGATCCAATATCTAAATATACAAGAGTAAATGAACATTGGTCAAATACAACATTTGAAAATGAAAAACGAATAACTATTTCACATATGCTAAATATGACATGTGGACTTAACGATGAAATGAAATATGTCACTGATCCAGGTAAGCGATGGCATTATAATTTAGGATCAGCATGGCATATGTTAAAAGAAGTTGTACAGAATGCATCTAGAACACCATTGCAAACAATCGCGGACCAATGGTTATTTTCTAAATTAAACATAACACCCATTTTCAAACCACGGCAAGGTACTGATAAGTTATATGATTTAATTAAAGCATATGTTCAAAATTATTACAAAGATATTTTCTACAACAATGGGTTATCGCCAATAAATATAGGCGTGTCGTTATTATATATGTTGGGTAAAAAATACAATCGTTTATTGCGTTTCATAACATCATATCTATCGATATTTACATTATTGACTATTTATGAAGGGTATACGACATATCGTAAATATTCTGATGCGCGAAAATATTTTCTAAAACCAACAACATCTTTACATTGTTCTGGAATGGATTGTATTCGATTGGGGCAATTGATTTTAAATAATGGTATCAACATTGATACAAAGGAACAAATAATTGATCGGGAATATATCAATTCTTGTAAACATGCAACGACGCAGGATTTAAATCCATCGTATTCAAATATGTTTTGGTTAAATGGTAAAGGAAAACATATTAATCCAATTTCCATTTTTAGTACAATTGATCCTGAAGTGATTTATGAAGATTTAATACCTTCAGCGCCTAGTGATTTGATATGTTTCATGGGATACAATACCCAAAGAATCTATGTATGTCCCTCCTTGAATATTGTAGTTGTTCGTCAAGGTGATGAAGAATCAGAAGGTGCAACTGCTGCAAAATCAGCATTTGATGAACAATTGTGGAATGCATTGATGGCATTGTTTAATAAAATGAACAAAAATTTGCAACGACAACAAATGTTGACCAAACTGTAAAAGGAAATTTAGAAGTTTCGTGTATATAATAATGAGATATAAAAGGAGGGCATAATCAAGAGAAGATGTATGCATAAAAAATGTGAATATTCGTGTTTGTTGTGTTGTTTTTTAAATAAAAACTAATTAAATTTTATCTGGTGTACATTTTACAAAACTCTCGCTCTCCTCTGTACACAATACTCTTTCAATCCAAACTTAAGCAGTCTTTTTTTGCAAACACTGAAAAGTTTTTTAATCAAGATTTTGTATATAATTTTGATATTGTGTGTGTTGTATAATTATGCACGTATACTACGTTCATCCATAATAGTATTTCACACATGATGGGAAAAAAAACCAACTTTTTGATTATATTTAAATATTATCAACATTATTTATGCAGAGGTTGATTCCTTCAAATATGCAATTAAATCTTTACGGTCACCTTTCTTTTTCAAACCAGCAAAAACCATCTTCGTTCCTTTGATGTATTTTTTTGGTGCTTTCAAATAATCAAATAATGTTTTGTCACCCCATTCAACTGCAGCGTTTTGGTTAGCTTTAGAGTATGAATAATCTGCTTTTGTACCAGAAATACGGCCGAAAAGACCATGCAAATTTGGTCCTTGTTTATTTGGACCACCCTGTAAAATTTATAAGCATCGATGTATGTATATGCATATTGTTAGTTGAAAAATGTTTAATCGTTCTGTTGTTATGATTGGTTCAACTGTTTCATTTTAATAGATGAAGTAGGATATACAATCATAAATGTAGTTGGTATACATATATATATATAGTATGTGTTTTATAACGATAAAAAAAGAGAAAGAAAGGTATTAAAAACTTACAGCTTCTACTGTGTGGCATTGTGAGCATTTGGTTTTGAAAATTTTTGCACCTTTTTTGACGTCACCCATATTTGTTTTGTTTGTTATATGTTATTAATATTTTTGTTTGTTTGTTGGTTGTTATTCTTTGTTATTGTTTGTATAACTTTGTTGTTGTTCTCTATTTTGTTTATCTATAATACTTATAAGTACATAGTATATATATTTTTATATTAAAAAGTGTTTGTGTGGCTGCTCGGAGTGGAGGTAGATTAAGGTATTATCAATGGTAGGCCCATACTAATCTGAGCGTTTTTTTTATACACTCTAACTTAACTTAAAACTGGCTAACCTGGCTAAATGGCTAACTGGCTAACCAGCTAACTCTAAAAACTCGATGAGTTCATTTGACTCGAAGAGTATGGGGCAGAAGAAGAGAACCATTCTATTCTTCTAAGAACTTGTAATATCTATATTCCTTATATCATTATTCCTACATTATTTAAACTATATATAACAATATGTTGAAACCCATGTTCCATTCCTTATTGATGCGTGTATGTACACGGGGCCAGGAACAAAGATTAACACACAATTCTATTTTGACGACTAGAAATTGAAGGTATGTGGGGGAGGATTCATCTTGTACAATTCCCATTTTGTATCGTGTTATTTAATGGCCCTAAGTATTCTAATGTCCATCTCAAGTATAATATATTGTCATCTGATAGGGAATCGTATTCTAGTTTTCACCTTCAAGTATAATATATTGTCATCTGATAGTAGGTAATTAATAATTCCTATTCTAATTTCCACCTTCAAGTATAATATATTGTTATCTGATAGGAGGTAATTAATAATTCGTATTCTAATTTCCACCTTCAAGTATAATATATTGTCATCTGATAGGGAACTCGTATTCTAATTTCCACCTTCAAGTATAATAAATTGTCATCTGATAGGAGGTAATTAATAATTCATATTCTAATTTCCACCTTCAAGTATAATATATTGTCATCTGATAGGAGATGCATATTTTTGTTCTAAATAGTATATAAATAGCAGGTAAATGCTGTAAAAAGCACTACATAGCATTACTACGTCGCCACATCCATTCAAACTAGATTTTATTGGATATAAGTAAACAGGCCTCAAAAAGGCAGGGAAACACAAGGGGGGAAGATAGAAAGAAAACGTGTATAGTACTTACAAAAGTGTGAAGACATAAAGAGTTCAATATTAATAGAAACAAAGAAACAGAACAAAAACTATATTTCTTTTTATCTTTATTTTTATATTTTAAATAATACATCATGCCGCATTCATATGGTTACAGAGGACGCACACGCGATATGTTCGCACGTCCATTCAGGAAACAAGGTGTACACGAATTAAGTAAATATTTCATTACTTACAAAGTTGGTGATATCGTTGATATTAAAGGTGACGGTTCCGTACATAAAGGTATGCCACACAAATTTTACCACGGTCGTACTGGTATTGTATTCAACGTAACACAAACATCCGTTGGCGTTGAAGTAAACAAGCTTTTGAGAGGAAAAATCTTAAAGAAACGTGTACACTTCCGTGTTGAACACGTACGTCCATCACGTTCCCGTGAAGATTTCGTTTCCCGTGTTAAAAGAAACACCAAATTAAAGGCAGAAGCAAAAGCAGCAGGTAAAAGCGTTTACTTGAAACGTTTGCCAGGACAACCACGTAAAGGTGCATTTGTAAATGGTAAAAATGTTGAAACTATTACACCAGCAGCATATGAATTCCTTGTTTAAATATGTATGTTATGTATTTAATAATTCTGATAGTGTAATAAAATTTATAAAAGTATAAAATATTTCAAATAACTTTAGGTTGAACGAAAAAAATAAAATACTACGTTACTACGCGTACAAACTGTGTGTGGTGTACACGATCCGTTAATTATTAAATTAAACACACCACACACATTAAGAAACTTCTCTTCTCTAATCTGAACGTGCAATCATTGGGACATTCAAAATAAACTCGCCTAGAACGCCTTAACTATATATATATACACGAGTATTAACTACGAGTATATTTATGTACAAACGAAATAAATCTCTTGTTTTTCCTTCCATAATACATATGTGTATTTGCAAAAAATCAATAGTATTTCCATGCTAATTTTTTAACTTCACAACGCACTCACAAACTCTTTTAATTCTTCATATGTAATTTCGTTTGTACCACTTTTATTTATATTTTTAAATGTATTTAAATATGTCTTCCCATTTAGCAATGGACGTAATTTATTATGTTTCTTAGCGATACCTTCAAATATTTTTGTTTTTCTCATAGCTCGCAATAATTCTTTCTTTGATATTGTTCCAGACTTATCAGTATCTAGTATATTGAAAAAAGCTAGTAATAACTTATCGTCTTGGATGTCTTTAATATCACGCAAAGGTATTACTGGTATAACACCTGCACGTACACGGAACGCATCGAAAAATGCAATTACTTGCTTCTGCGATCCTCCTCTACTTGCATAGGTTTCACGCTGAAAATTATTTAAATTTAATCCATGCAGAATAAATTCAATTAGTTCATTTTGATCTATTTGATTATCTTGATTTTCATCAATACTATTAATAAAAACTTGACAGTCATTTTTGCTAATTTCATTTCGACTTTCCATTTCAATAAATAACTTAGTTTGGAAAGGGGTTAAATACCCAACATTATCAACATCAAATACTGGCCATTTTTCTAATATATAATGATAAACCGTAATTTTTTCTTTTACCGAATCAAAAAATTTAAGAAGCATGACATCTATCCCATCTCCACTTGCTGTGTAAGACGCGCGATCTGCCTTTGATAAATTTAAACCATCGTGAACAAATTTTATTAATGCCGTTTGCTTAATTTTACCATTGTTGTTTCCATCAATTGATTTGATCAATTCATCGCAAATGTCTGTGGAAATACCTTCCTCATTTGTAAAGGTCTCAAGTAATACTTTTAACGTGCCGCTATCCATATCGGTAGATTTACTATACCTTGTCCACATCCTTTCGACAACCCAATCAATCCCATCATTAAGCTTTTTCTGAGCTTCATCAACTACTACTACTACTGCTGCTACTTTTTCTTGTTCTTCTTCCTTCGTTTTTTCTGCTTTTTTCTTCTCCTCATTTTCTTCCGTTGCATTATTATTTTGCTTCTCTACTTCGTCCACTTGCTCAGCAAATACATCTCTTTCCATTGTTACCGTTGTTTTTCGTTGCACAGTTGCTTTTGCAACTGCTCTATTTTTTTCTTTTTTAGCAGCTCTTCTATCTCTATCTCTTTTCGATTTGGCATCATTTTGCCTTTGCCTTTCTAAGTATTTTTCCTCTTCCGTCTTGACATCCGCACCTTCATAATCTTCTTGTGGTTCTATATCTGCATATGATAAAACTTTTTCATTCCATACTTCACGATCGATTTCAGCTCCATAATATTGCAATAGAAATCGTTCACAGCCTGATTGCCATATGCCATTCCATGAATTTCCTTCGAACGATACGTGTGTTCTCAATAATTTTGCACTAATATGCTTATATACACGAGCAGTCATATCATCATTTTTTGCACGTAAAACTTCATTGAAAAATTGTATCGCCCGACTCCATTGCTGTGATCTAAATGCCATCATACCTTTATCAAATAATCGTAACCAAGTAGTCTCTTTTAAATCTTTTTCACTTAAGATTTCATACATTTCACATGACATTAAATGCATATCCAACATATCTTTTTTCTCCAAATATACCAACGCCGCACGTTGTTGTTCAAACGGCGTTAAATGATGAAACAATTTAATATCAACAGCATCTCCAGCCCACACCACGGTACCTACTTTGCGTGTAACGACTCTAGTTGGTAAGTGCATGGCAATGTCAACGTCTACTAAAAATTTGGAGCCCAAATAGTAACATTGTTCTGTGATCCAATGCGATTTTGCTATACTAACAGGATATGCTTCATATCTACAATGATCAGACCAACGATTCCAAATTTTTATTTTGGCTGAAGTTACACCTACATGTACCGATAGGAAAATATCGGCACTATCAGTATTGTTGTTTTCTTCCTTTTCGCCTTCTTTTTGATTGTCTTCTCCATCTATATTCAGCTCCTGGCTTTGCATTGTTTCTTCCATCATTTCCATCAACGCAACGATTTTTCTACCAACGTCAACCACGTTCATAATATCTTTATTTGTTGAATGCGGGGTACCAAAAATAGCTACGATTGTGTTGTTTTCCACATGATGCATGAAGCCTTTTCCAGCATGGATTTCACTTACAATGGCAACAATGGCTCTCTGTCTTAAACTAGGTGAACAATTCAATGAGATGGATAACATCGGGGTAATATCCTTCTCAAAATCTTCATTCTCATTTGCATGTTTAGTCACATGCTCTATGGTACCGGAACTTTGTTTCACACGCATATTGGAACAATAAATCAAATAACTTCCTATATTTTGATGTGGGAAAAGTTCAGTATGACCAGACATGGAAATGTTATGAACATAATTTCGCCTGACTTCGTTCACGCGATCCCCCTTTTCATATTTATGGATTACTGGTATGATATTCATATCTAATATTAATGTTTGCCCATTACTACCAGGCACTATAAATGTAGTTTCTTTTAAAAAAACGTTGTTTGGTTTTTTAAATGCCTTCAACATAATTTCGATCAACGCTTTGTTCCTCTTACCCAGCCATAGGTCGATTCGTTTACCGATTATTAAATTTAAATTTTCCTCTTCAAATAGTTTTACAGATTGTGCATCTCGACTCACATCGACTATGTTTCTACTCATATCAATTTCAAAATATATATCATAAGCACTTGCTTCATATTGGCTAAAGTATTCTTGCAGGTCAGCTAGGCGTTCCGAATTTCTTAAATTTTCAATTGCTACAGCACATTGCGATGCAAAGGCATCACTTAATAGTTCATCCATTTTTGTAAACATATCTTCCGTTTTTTTATTTATGCATTGTACAACACCAATGTTTTTACCTACGTGATTGACGATGTGAATTACAAGTACTGATTTTGTCCTATATCCAGTTTGTTTGTCAAATGCGTTATTAAATCTTGCATCTTCCCATGCATCTTCAATATTTATCATTTTTGAATTTGTAAATGAATATCCTGCTAAACCGATATCTGACCGGAAACGGATTTCAAATGGTGTTCCGTCATCGTTTATTGCAACCGTATATAACTCCCCCGTTACACTGTCGTTTATAAAGACACTAATGCGATCGCATTCTAACAAGGCCTTTGCTTCTTTCTGAATGCTACCAATTAATGCTAATAAATCTTCTTGTTCATTTAGTGATTTTGCTACTCTCAATAATGAATCCGTTTTCACTCGATCTGCCAATGCGGAGTCATGTATACGTGCATTCGATAAAACTACCATTGCAGTTTGTGCTAACCCATTTAACAAAACTTGATCCTTACGCGTAAATATATGCTTTTCTTCTTTATTAGCTACTCTAAGGACGCCAACAACTGTTCCAGATCTATTATCTAACATAGGAAAGCACATGACATTTGTTGAATTGAACATTTGTAACTGTTCCACTTTACTATTCAACCGTATATCGTGTTGTGCTTTTTTTACAACATTTAACATGGTCTTATTAATAGCAGTCGAACCAACAAATGATGTTTCATCAATTGGTACAGTGACAGAATGTTGGCTTAAATTAAAAGAAAGCTCGTCTTTCTCAATATCTTTGATAAAAATCATGGCCGAATCGCACTTTAAGTATCGTTTAGCTGCTTTGCATAATTTTAATGTCGTATCTGCTATGTCTAAAGAACTACTAATTTCATTTACAATCGATGATAACGCTAAAGATCCTAACGCTATTCTTTCATTTTCCAGCGAAACTGCAGTTTGTTTTGCAATGCAAATAGCTTGTTCAACTTGACTACGTGTGAACGGTTTTTTACTTGCATGTTTACAGATTTTAATGATACCGAAAAATCCACTACCATCTAATAAGACAGGTACATATAATATGTGACAAGGTTTCTCTTGAAAACTATCAATAGCACTATCATAATTTTCACTTAATTTAGCTATATCTGCAGTTAAATTAATCACTCTCTTCGTCCTTACTACTTGACCAAAAATACCAATTTTTGTATTTTTAATAATGATAGGTTTCTTCTCGTGTGGCAAACGACTTTGAAAGGTTTTGCCAGTTTTAACGTAGAGACTTACAAAATCTACGGGATCAAATAATGTTTGGCATGAATCGACAACAGCTGATATAATTGTTTGTCTCGACATAGCTTTCGAAATTTCTAAATGCGCAATTGATAATTTGTGGACCTTATTTTTAAGTAGAATGTTTCCATTTTCTTCAGGACTGTTTGGTGAATCAATAAAATTTTTTTGTACGATTGCCCGATTTCCAGTTAATTTTGATGGTACTAATTTATGTGTTAATAATCTTGGATTTTTGCTTTTAAACTTTCGGTTTTTGTATTTAGTATTATTGTTATTATTTCGTCTTCCTTTGTTTCGTTGACTAGTAAATGGTGATAAACTAGGCGCAATAGGTATCTTTGGTCTATCTCGAACGGTGGATATTCGACTGGAATCCCATCTTTCTGGCTTCATTGATTTTACATGTCCACGCTCTAGTAACTTCGTAAGCCATGCAGGATCTTGACTATCTTCATCACCTTCTATTTTCGTAACATAATCCAACAACCTTGCCAATACAATTGAACGGTCTGAGTTTTGTTTTGGACTGACATTTTTTAAGTATGTTAATGTCAATAACAACATATCTTGCGGATTTTTATTTACTCCATTGTATATCGTTGACAATGCATCGTACAGAGACATACTAGTTATTTATTATGTCGATATCACGTTGATGATGTGTACAATAAAAGCTGTAAGAAGTATGTGGAATGTGAAAAAGGAAATAGTTATATAGTAATAATGCATATTGATATAGTGGAATAATAATAGTGGAATAATAATAAATAATAATAGAATATAAAATATAACTGCCGCCAAAACCAATATGCGAAAAATGATGGAAGATGGTTCAATCTCTAAGTCTCCCGGATATTTTAAAATTACAAATGCGTTTCTTTTAGGTTGTTTTTCACATACGAAAACATTGGGACTTTTAATTTAGGTGATATTTCTACGTAAACGATTTAACAAAACTATTTCTTTTTTCCTGGCATAAACAGCCTTATAAACCTGGTACTGTACTTATTCACAACAGGAGGTATTTACCATTATGTAATTTTTATCAACACAGCCTTTAAAAAAGCATCGCAATACCATTAAAACGTACACATTTGTTGCAGGTGCCTTTTATTACTTGCGTAGTTTGTTTCCAATCTTCTTAGATTAGGCAAGTCACAGAAAGGATAAAAAAAATCTAATGCCACTACATCAGCGCAGTGGCAAATGCCATTTTATTGGCACGAAGAGAGAAAAATGAAGCCTTTTTCGTATATTTATAAACCTTTGATCCAAAAATGTCAGTTTATACAAGCCAAACGGGGAATACAGGACAAAAGGTTGAAAAGAAAGGTATATTAATTGCAGCATTATAGTATTATAGTCACTTGACACTTGTCACACTGACTTTACTACACCGGGGAATAGCGAATATTGCAGCAAGAGTATTTACTATACTATAAATAATATACTTATTATTATAGCAACTGCTATAATAATTAGACCAATAATAATATATTAATATATAGTAATAGAAGACACGGATAAATATTCCACTTTACAAACTTCTTCAAGATCATATATAATATAAATAATAACAATTAACGTTCTTGTTTAAAGAGTATGATTTCATATTGTATAACATCTTACATTACATGCGCGTTTATGCTACTACTATGCGTAATACAAGTAGAGATCGAAGAGGCTACGCCAAGTGAAAAAACAATTGACATTAATGATGACGGTGACTATATTAAGAGTTATTATAATTTAAAAATACCTTCAATGTATCCAGCATACTATATACCAGTTGCATTGGATAACGTTATCGCTTCATATATTCCATTGTGGCCAGAGTATACTTTAAACGAAAATATTTACTCATTTGCAACTTCGATGGGAGCCAAAGCATTACATGACCAATTCGATCGTGGCAATAAAGAAGATACATTTTTAACCATTTTGCAACGTTTAAAAGATACTTGTACAGCATTGAATACTTCAAAGTTCATATCAACCCCATCATCCTTAACAACTTTAACTACTAACGAAAAATCATACGAAAATCATAATGTAAACCAGTACAAACCACACGTGGTAACACCGATGTTAATAGACGGGGCAGCAGCATTGTCTTTGCATCCTTACACCCAGTTTCAAAATGATGATGATCATATAAAAAATACAGGAAAAACATTTTTGAAAAAACATTTACAGTTGACAGACACTAATCCTAGTAATATAAATAATAATAATAATAATAAAAAGAAAGAAGATGACGACACTAAATCATCATCGTCTTCCCCAGCATTAGATCATTTTCTACACTTATTATCGTCGCAAATCAAATTAGCAAAAAATAGACAGACTAGTTCCAAATTGATTTTTGAAAATGCAATGCAAAAGAAAAACGTTGCTAATTTAAAACCTACTGTAGGCGCCCCGAGTACATTAGATAACATTGTCAAAGATTCAAAGCAACGAATTTTAAATTATAAGAAACAAGACAATTATGATAGAAAAACATTAAAAAAGGATGACGTGAAGCAAATACAACATGGAATGACTATTGTAGGTAAATATATGTTATCAAATAATCGTTTAGATATTTTTGTAATAAATTTAATGTCTAGTCCATATCGACGTATGTACATACAAAGTGAATTAAAACGAGCGGGTATGGATTTTAAATACATACATTATATGCCAGCTGTAGATGGAATGATGGTGCCTTTGGAAGATTTGAAAGAAGTTTTAGTGGATTCAAGAGATACGATTATACATCAAGGTGCAATTGGTTGTTCCTTGAGTCATATATCTATATGGCGAGACATTGTAAAATTAGGCTTGCCTTATGCGTTGGTATTAGAAGATGATGCAGTTATATTGCCGAATGCGAAGGATCATATAAATGTAGGCATAAATGCGATATATGATACAATTGATAATGATTGGGATGTAATCGTAACAGATTTTGGATCTTCACCGTATGTAGGAATGGAAAGTCTGCGACAACATGGTGTACCTCATGATTGTATTCATGCATTTTATAATACTAGTGGTGGATTATTTGTTGATATTACAGGTACACCATGTGCACACATTAACTCTGTAAGTTATATTGTATCTTATCAAGGCGCGAAAAAAATGCTGCAACATTTAATACCCTTTGAACTTCCTATTGATGTTGAAATGTTACGTTTGGTTGAAAAGGGGATACTTCGCACATTTGTATTGTTGCCATTTGTCTCTGGGCAGTTATTTCAAGAAAGTAAAAGTGGAACAGATATGATTGAACGATTTATGACGATGGAAAACGGTGAAGCAAAATATACGTTTAAATCCATGAAGGAACGGAATTGTATTAATGAACGGTGCGTTTTACGGGTGTATAGCAAAAGTAAAAAATAATAGTGGCATGATTCGTTGTGTATCATATTTTATATGATACTGTAAGGAGAACGTACGCGCGAACTTCATGATGCTTCTCAGTGTATGCATAAAAAGGACATTATATTTTATTATCATATGATATGTGTAATATTTAAATGTACTCTGACGACGATTTTTAGCTTTTTTTTTTTTGTTAATTGAGTACACGGTATTATTATTTTAAAATATAGATCATATTATATTATTTCTGTATAAAATTATTTTTAAAATCAAATCATCATCATGCACACGCTCACATCAATGCACAATCTCTTAGTTCTAGATTAAAATACATTATGGATTTAGTAAGACAAATATTGATAAATAAACGCAGAGGAGGCAAAATATTGTTTCTCTCTGTATCAATATTAAATAAAAAAGTAAAACTCCATAATGATATGTCTTGACTGCATACATATCTACAATAACTACGTGTGTATATATATATACGACGCTTTTGTCCAAAAAAACAATCATCTTAATATTATGAAACGAATCTATTAATTATGTATGTATTTACTTGAAATGACTATCGCCTCTGTGTGAAGCCCAAGCTTTTGCAGATGCTGCATCTCTGTCATTTTCACAATAATCCAAAGTACCACGATCGCCTTTACCAATGTGTACACTTGGTGCATTTAAACCATGGCCCCACTCGAAAACCATAACACACAATGCAAAGCCAATTACAACAATGATTGGGTATGTACCTGCATCTTGTCCCCACTGTTTCATTAAGTTTGCTTCGTCAGCTACTCTGTTAGGTGGCAATTTTTTTGCAACTCCCATATTACGTTTTTGTACCGTTCTTCCCATGGTAGCACGTTGTTTGGTTGCAACTCTTTGTGCTGATGTCAATAAATTTCGGAACATTCTTTTATATATATATATATATATTATATATTATGTACGATCAAAAATATAAAAAATAACAAATAATGTATAAACTATTTTGAAATGATTCTAATATATATGTGATGTATATGATGATCTCTCTCCCATCAATCTTTCTATCCAAATGATGGTTTTCTTGGTCTCCAAAACTGCTTTTGCTTTTGCCTTCTTGCTTGGCCAAAAACAACTGATGTCTATCCTCTCTACTTGTTGTACTATACCGGGTAGAGAATATTCAAAATCATATAGGATAAGACTTTTCCATTAAAAATAAATGGAAATCAATGTAGGTGCATTTAGGTGCAAATGTAGGTGCATTCATATAGATATCACTAATATTACTATTTATATGAAATTATATATTATAAAAATTACCGATTATACATTATATAAATAATATACATATACAATAAGATATACTTTAAAATATTAAGAGTATTTTTTCCATATATCCGAATTAACATTATACAGCATTGATACGTGGAATCCCCACTCCAATTTAGGACAAACATTTTACCTATCAAATGACCATACTCTATACTTAAGTGGAGTTAGAATACTCCTCCTCCCAAAATAAACGAGGTAGAGTTGTTGTTGCCTATATAATCTGGTAATAATTGTCATCAATTATTTATTAAAATAATGAATGGATCCAAATATATATATATATATTGTGATTGTAATATATAATAGGTGATTGGGGATGGTATAGGGGTGGAACAAGAGTATTACATTAAATAATATCGGTGGTATATATACGTGATCATCATCCAGACGTAAGAATATATTAGAAGAGAGCGAGCGAGTGAAATTTGGCGCATACAAATATAAATACATACAAAGATGAGTATACAATTACGTGAATTGATACGTAATGTAAGAGCCTGTAAAACAATGTCGGAGGAAAGGGCTACAATTACAAAAGAATGTGCATTAATACGTACAGCGTTTAAAGATGAAAAATCAAATTTAAGGCATAGGAATGTAGCCAAGTTGTTGTTTATACATATGCTTGGTTATCCATCGCACTTTGGTCAAATGGAATGTTTAAAATTAATCGCTGGTTCAAAATTTTCTGAAAAAAGAATTGGATATTTAGGTTTAATGCTTTTAATGACGGAGACGGAGGAGACACTTATGTTGGTAACAAATAGTGTAAAAAACGATGTTATTGATAAAAATCAATATGTTGTTGGTTTAGCATTGACTGCAATTGGTAACATCGCTAGCGAAGATATGTGTCGCGATTTGTTTCCAGAGGTTGACAAAGCTATGAGAAACTCGAATTCATATATTCGAAAAAAAGCAGCGTTAGCATGTGTTCGTATATTGCAAAAAGTACCAGATTTAATCGAAGATTGTGTTGATCGTATAGCAAGCTTGATGTCAGATCGTAACCATGCGGTATTATTAACCGGCGCAACTTTGTTGCAAACGGCTATGGAGGAAGATCCATCAATGGTTGACACATTCCGTAGATTAGTGCCAACACTTGTACGTGTGTTAAAAAATTTAGTGGTGAATAATTTCTCCCCGGAACATGATGTCGGTGGCATTACAGATCCATTTTTACAAGTACGCTTATTGAAAATCCTAGCTGTACTTGGTAATGGGGATGAGGATGCATCGGATGAAATGAATGATGTATTGGCACAAGTAGCTACCAATACGGAATCAAATAAAAATGCTGGGAATGCGATTTTATATGCATGCGTAAATACTATCATGGAAATTGAAAGTGAAAGTGGTTTGAAAGTACTTGCAATTAATATATTAGGACGATTCTTATTACATCGTGATAATAATACACGATATATTGCATTGACCATGTTAGCACGTGTTGTGAAAAGTGACATGGATGCAGTACAACGCCATCGTTCAACTATTGTGGATTGTTTAAAAGATCCAGATGTTTCCATACGTCGTCGTGCATTGGAATTACTGTATGCATTGGTAAATTCGAAAAATGTCAAAGCATTGGCACGTGAAATGTTAAATTATTTAGTTGTTGCAGATGATGATGTAAAAGCTGATTTATGTCAACGTACTGCATCCGTGGTGAATGATTTCAGTCCAGATCGTGCATGGCATATTGATACAATGATTTCCATGTTGCAATTAGCAGGAAACACGTGTGGGGATGATATTGTCTCGCAAACAATTTCCTTGATTGGCCAGGATGATGAATACAAACAGTATGGTGTCACTAAATTATATGCTGCATTGGAGGAGGACCAATCCCAAATTGGCTTGAATCATGCTGCCATATGGTGCCTAGGTGAATATGGTGACAAAGTGGAAATGGATGGAAAATCCCAAGATGAAATAGAAGAAGAGATTGTTCAAATGTTTAATAAATTGTTGAAATTGCATAATTCAACATTATTAACCAAATCGTATATTCTTAGTGCCAGTTTGAAATTAACGACTAGGTTTTCAAGTGGGGATACAATACAAGCATTGAAAAAGATTGTTGGTATGTATTCCACATCAATGAACATGGAGCTTCAAGCACGTTCATGTGAATATTCCAATTTATTGAAACCTCAGATGGAAAGTGTAAGGCCAAATACGTTGAAACCAATGCCAGTTCCTGATCAAACGAAGCAACAACAGCGCAGCCGATTAGAAAGTGTCCAAAGCAACGGTAACAAAAGCAAGGAGGAAAACACCATTGCTGATCAAAATGGTGGAGGAAATGGTAGTGACGGTGATGATTTATTAGATTTAGCTGATATTTTTGGCTCTGGTGGTGGTGGTGGTGGTCAGCAACAAGCAAATGGCAACAATAGTAACAACAATAATAACAATAGTAACAATAATGATATACTAGATATCTTTGGTGGTGGAGGTGGCAACAATCCACCAGCTCCGCAAAATAACAATTCGAATGATAATATCTTAGGACTTTTTGGGGACGATAATAGCTCACCATCATTCCCAGATATAACAGCATTCCAAAAAAATGGATTGCGTATAAATTTTTCTTTTGATAAGCCAGGTTCGCCAGAGCAAACACGTGTGACTGCGACCTTTTATAATGAAAGCAATAGTGGAGATATTTCAAATTTATCTTTTCAAGTTGCTGTCCCTAAATTTTTAAAATTAAATATTCAGCCAGCAAGTAGTACCGTCGTTTCTATGGGTGGTAATGCAACGCAAGTATTGAATTTAATTAATGCTGCACAAGGTAAAAAGAAGATTGCAATGAAATGCAAAGTTCAATTTAGTGTCGGTGGGAATAATATAACAGAAATGGTAGTTGTGAATCAATTTCCTGAGGGTTTGTAGTGTTGTATGATACGACTCGTATGATATATAAATATGAGATATCTCTGCTTATTTAAAAAATATTATAAAAAAAAACGCGTAAATTAAAAGAGAGAGGTAAAAGTATGTGGAGAGTACACACCGAACGCATTCTTTTTCGTAAAATATTTTATATATTAATAAACAATTTTTAAATATTTTATACTTGTTGCTGTGTTTCTTTTATTAACACACTCTAAATCACAACAAAAGAGATTTGTGTTTCCCCTATGTTCCACATCTCTCTTCGACACACGTATATTTGTAATTTTTATACTTTTTTTTTTGTAATTTTTTTGTTTCTTTTTTTTTTTTTTTAAAATTTTTTTTTGAAAAAAAAAAACAACAATTATACAACACTTTATTATGAAACTAAATAGCACAAATTCAAAAAAAGTAAAATGTGCAAATTGTGAAGAAAGTAAAAAAAAAAAATAATAATAAGCAACTATTATACAACGACTTTAATTAAATAAAGCACATAAAATGAATAAATGATCGTAAAATTGTGAATATGTATAGTTGAAATACAGATACATATAATTATTGTATTATGTAGATGAATGAGTGTATAACACATGAATTTCCATTTTCTATACAAGTATAAATATATATTTATTTTCAAATCGGGGGTGCCGAGATGGTGGATTTTTTTGCCTAGAAAAAAAACAATCAATGATATATGAGCTTAAAATAGTCACTAATTATTAATTATCGGATATTATTATTATAATCCCACGCCTAAATATAGTCAGTTTGGTCACTTAAAAAGCGATAAAACCCTATAAGATAACTCGGGATTGTAACGCTATGCTGTGTCCATGCTTTCTTTTTGCCATATCATTTTAAAAATTTGCCCTTGTGGAAATGTTACCTATCCAGCTCCCAGAGCTATCAAATGACTCATAATTTATACTTCAAAGGGTAAATTAGAATACCAAATCTCCATATAAATCGTAATGAAACCAAAAATGAAATTTTCAACTTATTTTTTTTTGATATTCTAATTTCCCTTTCAAGTATAAATTAAAATTATGTATCATTTGATAGGCAGAAGAAGAAGGAAAATCAGCTAGAAGAAGATATATTTTTCATTATATTATTAATATATATATTTTTTATTAGATAAATAAATAGAAAACAAGATGTTGACGGAGATATATCATATATATATTATTGCAATAATATTCATGCATAGTAATTAGAACGGGAAAGAATATATTATATATATATATACACAATAAATTATGAAGCATATCGTTACATTTATTGTTCTTGTTAATCTTTATATAGTGAATTTATGTAGTATTGCAAATGGTAAATCCACCACAACATTATTAGTTAAAGATAATAATAGAAATAATAATAATGAGAATATAATAGTAGAAAAAGCAACGACAACTATTCAACAACAACAAGAACCATCATCAACGAATGAGAAATATCCTAGTTTAATTGATCTCAGTAGTAATATGCATGGTCCAGGTGGAAAATGCTTGAATTTCACACCAACATTTTGTGATATGATTGATTACAAAGTAGCAGCAGCTCGCTTACATGCTATTGATAATACAGAATTAGCAATAGAAATGAACTTTTACAATCAACCTGGTACGTGGGCATGTCGTAAAGAATATAAAGAATTTCAATGCCGCATCATGTTTCCAACATGTACAGCCACTATGCATGTTGTGCCACCATGCAAAAAAAGTTGCGATGAATTTGCATTACGTTGCCCAGGTTCAGATGTTGCATGCGATGCATTAACGGATGATCCAGAACAATGTTATCAGTTTGATTATTGGAAGGAACAAGCAGCTAATGGAAATTATGGAAAAGGTGCATTAACATTAAAAGGATGGCCATCCGCATTAATTGGTGGTGTCGTATTATTATGTTTCCTTATATTTGCAAAATCATCAGATGATAAAAAACGAAAAAAAGAAGCATCATTAAATGGTGGTGATGATATGGAAAATCGCCCATTAATGGATGGCATATAAAAAATTATAATAATTATATAAATGTGTATGTTGGGGTGAGAGAGCAAGAGAGAGAGAGAGAGAGAGAAGAATAACAATTTTAACTCACAGTCATATTAGGATATTATTTTCGTTTTTTAAAAAAAATGGAAAAAGCTATAAATACGTCGTACGAGCCAAAAGCACAAAAATTCATGTTCTACTATTTTCTAATAAAGATATATCTCTCTTACTCTCTAGTTTTTTTGATGAAGAAGTGCCGCGTGTAAAAATTTTTACCAGAACAAAATGCGCTTATTAAAAAAAGTTAATCCAAACTAAAATTTCATTGCATATGCCAGGCATGCCATTATAAAATCCAAAATAGTTTTAAATGTTTTATATGTTTTTATTGTACTTAATATGTTATATGTAGTATACTTTTGCTACTTCCCCCTATATAATTCTCCGAATTTTTTTGGTTACACAAAACGTAACGAGAAAGAGTTTATTTATGGAAAAACATAGAAAATAGAAATAATTATGGACACATTGGCATGAGGTATCACAAATCCAGAGAGTATAATTTAGTTTTGTAGAAGGAGATAGTGGAAAGAAATAACTATTTATATATTTTTAATTTATGTATATTTATAGATTTGTATTTGTATTATCATTTTACAGTTATTTGTTATTACGATAGAGAAGGAGATAGTGGAAAGAAATATTTTATCTTTTTTAATTTAATAGTCACAGTTGTTAATGAAATGACAGGTAAATTATATGCAAAATTTTTCCCAGGTGAAAAAGCTTATATCACAACTGGTCTAGCATTTTCACCAGATGATACTTTACTTGCAATCGGTGATTCGGGTAAATATTTGTCAGTCGTATCAACAGAAGCTGTTAATGTTAAATGGACAATACAATATCGTGTAGAGTTCCCCTTCGTCTATCTGGGAGTTGATCTCCGCCATATTTATTATTACCAAATGCATATATATCTGAATCATCTAAAATAATAGCTATTGCATAATCATTGGTTACTATTGCATCTGTTGTATCTTTCACATCTTCTTCGTTGCCACCGTATTCATTTTGACCACAACTTTTTAATGTATTTTCCATGTCGATGGAAAAAAAAGCCCAACCATTTGAATATATATATTTTATATTATTCCATGTTTTTGGATATAATGACATTAATGATGATGATCGCGACGATGAAGAAGATGATGGTGTAAGTGTTAAAAATCGAACAGAATTATTTTTTTGTATAATAGCAATTACTTTTGAATTATCATTTAAATTTGCAAATTTAATATCGTTAATAGTACCTATATTGCAATCTTTTTCCTCTTTTAAATTGATAGGACAATTATTCATATTACCTTTTTCAATTACAATTCGATCACGTATAATACAAATAAAATGAATAATAATAATAATATAAATAAGACTTTCAGCGAGTTTGATAAGTAGGTAGATATGGTGGGGGTTATATTAGGGAGTTGATCCCTTTAACGAAAGAGAATATTTATGCCTATATATATATAAACATATAATTATAGATGTATGTGATCATGTTGCATGTGATATAATATATATTAAAATATCGATTCATATTTAATATAATTAATCTCAACATTGGTCGTCTACATTATATACTAATGGAATTTTTTTTATGGAAATGAACCTTTATTGTTTAAGGTAAAGATATTGTTTTTTAATACATGGAATAGCATAAGCGACTGCGTTTAAAACGCAGAATGGTGCCTTAGACTGTAAAATAACTTTTTTTTGCATGGACACACCATCACCGACTGCGTTTTAAACGCACTCACAAATCGCTGATGGGGTGGTGCGTAAGTCTGGTATAGCTCTATTATTTTTTATTTCACAACCAAAAAGATCTTTTTGTTCACAATTCACAACTCAAAAACTCACAACTCACAACTCAAAAGCTCAGCAAAAGAAGCCAGCCATAGTTCTAACTCATATACTGTATTATATACGCCTTTCTGATAAATACAAATACACGCTAACAAACGTCTTTGTGCGTTTGTCTAATTAAATTGATTGTGTTGTATTATATAACACCACAACAAATATATAACACCGACAATCTTTTTCACTATTACAACATGAAAAATCTGAGCAAAACTAACATGAAAAAACTGAGGAGAATGAGTGTACCGTTGATTCCGAAAGAGGATATTCTCTCTGACCTGGCGGAGAAGGAAGAAACTTCTGTACCAGTGAGTCAAGAATTCAGCTTCGCAAATGGAAATGGATCGCACGAAAATGTACATCTGTTCGACCAACCACGCCAGGCTTTAAACTTTCCCGCAAAAAACTTTTTTTTGTTTTCAACTATTCTTGGCATTGCTTGTCTTACTTGTTGGATTTGTTCCATTTATGACCATGTTTATAACTACCAGTCGTGGTTAGTTTGTTGGGGTTGCATGGTAGCTTTGGTTGCACTCGTTTTAGAATTTGAAAGTTCCAGTGTGTTTCTAGTATTAACCTCATTCTTCGAGCTTTTTAATTTGATTAGCGCAAAAGATTCATTACAGGGATTAGCATCTCCCGGCATAATGGCAGTCGCGGTGATTCAACCCATCGCAATGATACTGGATGAATTCGGCACTATTGGAGCGATTATAGGTATATTACTAGGGAAGTCTGGTTCAATGAATGCAAGTTTTATAAGGATGTTAGCAACAATATCGATTCTCTCTAGTATGTTGCCGAATGTAGCCATAGTATTGATTTGTGTTCCCATTATACTGAAGTTTGCAAGTGAGAATAAATTTCCAAAGACAGTGTTTTTAGTTCCCTTGAGTTATGTGTCTCTCCTTGGTGGTATGTGCACATTACTTGGCACATCAACTAATTTAATCATTAAAGAAATTTCAAAAGAAGATGTTCGTATTGAAATGTTTACCATGTTACCAGTTGGTGGCGCTTGTTTAATTTCTGGCTCCATAGTCTTATTTATAACCAAGCTATGTTCCAAGACAAAAGGAAATACAAATGAAGATACTATGAGTGATATAAGAAACACAAACGATTTCTTGCCATATCATGTTAGTTTTAAATTTTTAAGTGGTACAAAGACGACATTATTAAAGTCTTTGAAAGATTTAAATTTTGATTCGTTTTCGCATGATAATGCAAAACCAATTTCTGTAGAAATTTATGAAGGTGAAAATCTTATTACAAAAGCAAGCAGTGAGTCAATGACAAGTGACCAACAACAATTTAGTGAAGCCGGAGATGTAACATTCATACATGAACCAACAAATGATCTTTTAAACAGAAAGTTAAAAACAAATGATATTGTATGTTTTGCTTGCACAGCCGAGGGGGTTGCATCGCTTCGGCGTTTAAAATATCTCATTATTGATGGAAAACGAAAGGACGAATATTTGTTTAATACAAATCAATTGAATTCACGAGGTAGAATGGGCAGAAGATTGTTTGAAATTATTCCTACCTCGAAATGTAGTTTGATTCAATTAGGTCCATTGCAACGCTTAAATAAAAAATTACAGACAAGTGTGTTCAATAAATATCAATTCATTATATTAGCTACAAGTAACAGTGCCCTGAAGCATCATTGGAGAAAGCAAAGAACATCATTGATACAAACATTATTGGGGTATGGAAAGAAAATCATTGATACAAAAGGAAATAATTGGGAGAAACGTTTGGCAGAGTTTGTGCAAGGGCATCCTGGCTTAACCGACGCGTTGAAACAATACGCTATGAGTAAAATGAACAGGGCCGCTATCAAAGCGATTAACACAGCAAAAATGGCAATCAATCCCACTATTACGACAGAGACGTTAATACTTGTTGAGGCAAACAGAAATTTTTTAGGAGCTATGCATAAGCATTTTCCACTTGAATTTAAAAGTGGGAGAAAAATTGAAAATTCTGCACCACCTAGAGGAAGTAAACTTCGTGATCGAGTGAAAAAAGTGGGAACATTATTTATATTTGTATTAATGCTATTTCTAGTCATATGCGAAGTATATCATGTATTTACAGCCTCCATATTGGCATTATCGTTTTGTGTCGGGATACGGATATTAAATGTTAAAGATATTGTTAGTGCTATAAACTTAAATCTGATGATCACCCTGGTATGTTCATTTAACATGGGCGTTGCAATAAAGAAGCACCGTGTCGACAAACCGCTCCAATACTTATCTCTAGCAGTCGCAACCAATGAGACAATGCTGTTGACCATGGTATATTTACTGAGTACTATATTAACTAACATTATAAGTAATAGTGCTACTTCAATATTATTATGGAACGTATTTTCATCCATTGCTGATGAAGGAGGATTCAGTAAAACTCGTATTGCCTTGGCATTAATGATGGGTTGCTCAAGTCCATTTCTGAGCCCAGCAGTCAGTACTAATAACTGTAAGTACATATTTACACATAATACAATGATAAAATGCCAATTATTATAATTCATATTTCAGTAATAAGATCAAACAATATCTAACAATACTATATATATATATATATATATTTACAAAATGTATTTTTAAACACATTATTATAAAAAATATATCTAGTAATTGTTCAAGCAGCAAGTAATGGCGAATTAAAAAATATAGATTTCACTCGTGTTGGATTACCATTAGTTTGTGTTTTTGCTATAGTTGTCCCACAGGTATTGTTATTGGTATATCCATAATGCATTAATGTAGATATGTAGATTAAGAGTTCTCTGGACACCAGAAAAAGAAAAGTAGTGATAGTCAAGAAGAATTTGTGTTGGTTGGATAATAAAAAAAAGGAGATTTTTTTACATAAAAATGTTTTTAAAAAAGAGAAGTGTGGGGGGTGGTGTATAGTGTGTGGTATTATATAATAGTAGTACACGTTTTTTTTAAAAACTCTAATGTAATGTGTGTATACGTAAAAAGTTCGTAAAAAGTTTAATTTTAAAAAATTTTTACTGAAGTATTTTTTTTATTTTTTACACACCCCAATCTGGCAATATTTTCAATATTTGTGTCTTTTTTTAACGCACACAATCTATTTTAATAAATCTTTTTTGAAACTCTGAAAATTAATATTAAATACACCCTTCGGTGTATAAATGCAATAAATTACGCACATTAAAAAAAATAAACCTCTCAAAAAAGTAATACAAATTCGCAATTCACAATTTAGTGGTAAATGTGTGGAACTTATATTCACAAACTGGTCGTAAAATCACCACCAAAAGCACCACTACTGTTTCGATTCGATTGAAACAGCACGTTGTAAGATTTCATTTTCCATCCCACTGTTTCGATTCGATTGAAACAGCACGTTGGTAGTCGAGCTTCTTCGACGCTTCGCGAAGAAGCTAGCACGTCGTAAGATTTCATTTTCCATCCCACTATGTCGTATACTTTCACGCACGTATGATTTTGCCAATAGTTCTACTGGATCAATCAATTGTATATCGCCATGTTCATAAATCGTTTTTCCATCTATACCTTTGTATGAATTTGTTGCTGGTATGGCTAATGGTAATTCTGTACATCCTAAAATAATAGTTTCACAATTATGATTTTTGATGAAATATTCAATACAATCATTCATATCTGTAACGACGCGTGGATCAACTGTAGGCCTTGATTTTGCTTTAATACCAAATTGCTTGTTGTATATTAAATTTGTCATTTTATCTTGTAATAATTGTGGTAAACATACAAGTTCACATTTAAAAGGAAAAGACGATGCCGTATCGATATTACGATGCATTTGTTGAAATGCTTCATGATAAATTTTCGTATCACGTGTACCTTGTGTTGATAATAAACCAATTTTAAATGTTTTCATTTGTATTGGTTGCTCTTCCATTTTTCTTGTTGTTGTTGTTGTCGTAGTTACTGTAAGATCTATTGGCTGTTCTTCGCCTTTTCCCATTTTTCTTGTTGTAGCAGTAATTACTGGAAGATCCATTGGAAACGACATCATCATCATTCGTCGATTCAATGTACGATATATATATTGAACGGTTTCTTTAATCATATGCAATACATGTACTTTCAATTTTTTTACTTGTTGAGTTGTTTGTTTGATTTCCTCTATATATTCATGAATTCCATTTTCAAAAACATTCCATATTTTACTTGAATGAAATGTATTGCATGGTACACCGATTAATAATTTATGATTCGTATTCGTAGAATTAATTAATGATTTAACAGCTTTTAATGCACCATATGCTGGATTGATTAATAACGATTCATTAATACTAATAATAACATCGTCTTTGTTGTTCATATCGTTGTTTTTTTCCATGGAAATTACAGATTCGTTTGCATTGGGGTTCGATAGCGCCATATTGCTTAATAAGAAGGTCGTACGATCGGGTATATATTGACTTTGTGATATATGGTGTACACACAAGTGAGATTGGTCTGTTCCGTTTGTTGGTGTAAATTGGATAATCTTTTCATGTAACTTTACACCTGCCATTGGTCCAACACCACCAATAATACCATTAATAACTTTTGGCATGTTGTTTATGGATGATCTGCGTATCATATTGTTATACTTTATTTTTATGTTATAATAATTGATATGTTATATTGTTTTTCCTTTCTCTGTTTTTCTTTTTTCGTGTATTACGTCTTACACATGGTTGTATATACAGGGGTGTATTACAGTTTATAAAAAAAAAAAAGTAGCTTGCCTGGCTTGCAGCTTGCAATAAGGCTTGCCAGCTTGCGGGCTTGCAATATAATATTATAGCAGCACTAAAACTCAAATGCAAACTTTCCAGCTTACCAGCTTACCTCTTCTTTTGCATTCGGATCTCGGATCCTCTCTTCTTTGCTTGCACTTGCCTTTCGTGCTTTCAGCAACAACTTCGTATAAATAATATAAAAATGCTGGTGGTAAAGTAGACAAAGGTGGTCAAATGTATTCACCTGCTACAGAGGTATACACTACATATAGCATTGTAATGTGGTCGATTCATACTTACGATATACTAAATATTATAATATACCTATCAAATATATAACAACGGTATGTCTATCTTGTATGCTATATCCATGTATATATTACCGTAGCAGGTGAATACTATAGGACCAGGTTTTTGAACCTACTTTTATATAAATCTATTTTCTATATAGGAAATATAACCATAATTTATACTTGAATTGGAAATTAGAATATCAAAAATCATCGATTTTATGCCAATTTAAATTTAATTTTTTGAAAATTTTTTACAAAAATATAAAAACAAAAAAGTAGATCGATCATATATCGTTGCAGATATCATGTATATTGATATCGATTCACCATTTTTAAATTTTATGTTTGCCATTTTTCATTTGCCATTCATCCATTTCGTATTTACATTGTGTGAATTTTTGTTGTAAAGTATATTATCATTTAACTACACGTTTTTTTGTTTTGTTTTTTCCCTTCAATAACTCAAACATTAATCATCTTTTTTTTTTCTACTATACATATTTAACTGAAAAAAAAAGCCATGGGAATTTCTGGACTATTAATGGCACTGTCCGATTGTAAAAAAAGAAAACATATTAAAGAATATGCAGATAAAACAGTTGGTATTGATATTTCATGTTGGTTACATAAAGGTGTTTACTCGTGTAGTGACAAAATTTGTAAAGGTATCAATACTACACGATACGTAGATTATTGCATAAAAAATATCAAAATTTTGCAACGTCATCATGTTACACCATTAGTTGTCTTTGACGGTGGTTTGTTACCAGCAAAAGCTGGAACGGAGAAACATCGTCAAGAAAAACGTAACATGGCATTGAAAGAAGCGATGGCCGCTGAGAAGCGCAATGATTATCGTTTAGCAAGGCAATATTACGTGCGTGCAGTGGATGTAACGCCATATATGTGCCGTAAATTAATGGATAAATTGGATGAAATGGCTGTAACATACGTCGTTGCACCATATGAAGCAGATGCACAACTTGCATTTTTAGCACGAACTGGACAAGTAGATGCTGTTATTAGTGAAGATTCGGATTTATTAACCTATGGATGCCGCCGTGTTTTATATAAATGGGACCGTGATTCTGGCATTGGTGATGAAATCGATGAACATTATGCAATGTTAAATGCTAAGAAATTAGATATGCGACATTGGACGAAAGATCAGTTTTTAACTATGTGTATTTTTGCTGGTTGTGATTATTTACCATCGTTAAAAGGTGTTGCGATAACAAAAGCATATCATTTAGTAAATAAATACAAAACGTATACCCGTGTATTGCGTCAATTGCGTTTTGAAGCGAAAACGATCATTCCAAGGGATTACAAAGAAGGGTTTGAAAAAGCGCAATTAACCTTTCGCCATGCCCTTGTATGGGATCCACGCAAAGAAAAATTAGTACATTTAACACCATTAAAATCCATTATCGATCCTGAAAAATTAGAATTTTTAGGTCCAAACATACCACGTGATCTTGCCAGAGAAATTTGTACTGGTAAAATTGATCCTATAACACGAGTTGATTTTATACCAGATCAAATTGTTATTGAAAATGCTAATTTTGATAATAATAATAATAACAACAACAATCAAAATATACGATCATTTATGAAAAAAGATCATGGTTCGAGTTCAAACAATAGTAGTGGAAGAAGTAATAGTAGGAATAGTAATGATAGTAATAATGCATCAATAATGGCGTTTCGAAAAAATAATTCACATTCTTTACCATCGTTTTTATCTGGAAATCATAGTAACAAGAATATGAATAATAATGAAAAAAGTAAACTGTTTCGAAACAATAGTACAAACTCTAATGATAAAAAGAGACGTTTTCGTGCATCAGAATTAAGTGATCAGCCATTTGAACATTTACATCGTTCTAGTGCAGTTGCTAAACCATTTAAAAGACCTCGTGGAAGTGGTAATGGTAGCAGCAGTAGCTCGGATGAAAATATATCCCCTAGTTCTTCACAAGATGAATTAAAACATGGTAATAAGATGTATAAAAAACGTTTAGGTGGATATCGTCCATCATCAACGAAAACAATTGGTAAACGAAGTAAATTTTTTAGTAGTAGTAGCAATGACAATAAACATATTGTGGAACGACCAGATCAAATAATACAAAATAGTTCAAATGATCATCGATTTGCTCCAATCATTGATAGTAATATCGTTCCTGTTTATGATAATAATAATATTAACAGGGATACTCCAAAGAATACCAGCGATATCGTTTTACCAAAAAAACCTGATGTATTTAGTGAATTTGCTTCGCCATTTGTTGCCCAAGAATTTGTTCCGTTGTCGAAAACATCATCTAGTTTTACCCCATCATCAACTGCATATGATAATCGCCAATTAAACATGGTTGCCAGTTCACAACCTAGAGTGATGAGCTCGATTGAAAAGAATAAAGCTTCACCAGCATTATCATCATCATCTTCTAATATTTATGAAAGTTCACCATTTAAAAAATATCAAATGAAACGATCTATTGATAAAGTGGTACCAGATACTCCAGAACATGGAGGTGGTTGGACGGAAAATGAACATGGAAATCAGTATAGTCAAAGAAGCGATGATATATATGGTCGTGCCAATAATGATATTAATTTAGATCATGTTGAAAGACGAATTGTATACCCTGATGGAGCAAGTAGTAGTCATAATAGTAGCAACAAGAAGAAATATTCAAATGAATATCGTGCTATGAAAAAAGCAAAAGAACAGAATCAAACCATTGATGCATTTAGTAATTTTTTTTATCAAGGATGAGAATTGGGCGGGGGCGGAAATGTGGTGTATGTGGAAAAAAGTAAAAAGAGGAGTGAGGAGTGCGTCGAGAAAATGTTTTTTATTTTTATAATTATTTTTAAATAATAAAATAATTCTATTTATATTAGGATGGTTAAAATCTACGAACGCTTCGTAAAAGTTATAATAATTTTACACTTCTCGTGTTAAGTAATACGAATCGTATGCTCAATACTCAATCGCAAGAATAATATGCTAATCCTACTATAGTAAAGCTCTAATGCACCTCTGCAAACTAATACGCTTCGTACTCTACAAGCACAAGTAGGTTTCTATCCTTCCAACATGTCCGAACGTTGAACGCGCTGGACGTCAGGTTCATTCGATAGCGGTGAGGCTGTCAAAGTGACAATTTATATAAAAATTTAATATTTTTAATATAATTATATATATAAAAATTATCTATTGCCATATAAACTACGACGAGAAGTATTATTTTTTTGCTTGTCGATTATTTTAATTCTCCTCTCTGTACTTCGTATATGATAAAAAGAGGAAAAAATATTCATCAGGCATAATATAAAAACAAATTTTTATGGGCGAAATAACAATGGTCGTGGTTTTGGATTTGTACCAACTAATCGATATGCTAACTTGATCCTATTCATCATACGATGCAAAACCAGCAGCACTACCAATTTCATTGAATGTATTGTTATCCAACAATAATTCAATACGTTCTCTGCATGTTAATTTGCCTCGTGATCGTTGTCTTACAACACCTGGATCTTCACTACCATGCGCTAAACGAGCCTTTGCAAATTCTTTTCTTGCATTTAAATCATCCATAATATTTGCCCATGTTTCATCTTTGTACATTTAAATTAGAAATTTCTACGTATATTTTTCTATTTTCTACATATTTTTTTTAGGTTTCGTATTACAACAAGAATTACAACAACAATACAAAATACCCACACCAATAGCAAACAGAATAATAACCAAAACCTTATCTAGCCCTACTAGCAACACCAAAAACAAAACACAAAAAACTAAAACAATAACCCTGTACATAACCCATTCAAAAATGTATGCAAATGTGCGTTTATCCTTTTCGAAATTTGCTTTATACTTTGACGATTTCATTTGTAAATCTTGATACTTTCGAACAGAATCAACAGTGATTCCACCATTTTTCATGATATAAAAAACTTCTTCAAATGAGAGTCTTTGAAATATGATGATTAAAATTAATGTGTATGCAATATATCTACCCAAAAAAAATCTTTGTCGATCTTTATCTTGTGTTAACAAAAAATGATTACCCTTACATAATTTAGGCGATACATATAAAGAATTTGTCGCATTCTTATCAACTCCTAAACATATTTTCTCAGGACTATTCTGTTTCAGATATATATTGTATGGTTTTTTTCGATCTATATCCCATTCTAAATGTATATTTTCAAAATAATCTATGGGAAGTTCGTCTGTTGTCCCTTTCCATGTTCTAGTTTTAGTACAAGGAAAAAAATCAACATACCCAGAATTAATATTTACACCTAAACAACGGCTTTGGTGATAAATATTTTTTATTTTACTTGTGTCTCTTTCATAATTTTGCGCAAAATTATTCTTATCACATGCTTGTAAAATACTTTTTTGTTGCAATGGATTAGTCCCTGGTTGTTGAGAGATACACATTTTTTTACCAATAGTTTTTCCATCTGAAGTATTGCTATATATTATTAGATTATGTTTTTCATATTCAAGATCGATTGTTCGTGGAACTGACAATACATATATAATAACACCTCCAACTAACATGAAACCCGAACAACAATTACAAAAAAAAAAACGGAACCAACGAGGTTTCATGCGTCTTGGAAGAAGTTTACTTGGGAATTCATACTGTTTAAAAATACAGTTGGGGTATACCATCCAAAATATGAAATATGGAATTAAAACGAACCGAACGACGACGCCAAATATCTCCTCACTGTAGATCAAAGCTTTATCATGATTTTCTTCAACTTTGAATGCATTATCTGATGCTAAAAGCTTTGCAATATACTTGCTTTCACTATAACCATCATTTATTAATTGCAAAATAGCAAACACTAACAAAGAAGATAATATTATTACAATAAATGTTAACTTTCCACAAATCCATTTAAAGGATATACCAATACAAGATTTCATACAGTTATTATTATTATTATTTTCATTAATTATTTCCATTGCTCCTGGTTCTATTACTTCTTGCAGTTTTGGAAATGTATATGCCATGTGTAATCAGATACTGATTAATCGAATTGAAATTACGCAGTGATTCCAACTTATAAAAACTCACAATAACAACAACCGCGAAAGAAGAGACCAACAGTCCTGGGTCTTTTGCGCCTTTGAAAATCTCATATTTTAAATATTTAACTTCATTTGTCCCACCGTTATAAGCTATGCACTGATCCATTGTTATTTTTGGCCCAAAACTACATGGTTGTAACGGAAGAGGATCTATTTCAACATCCTGCTCCGTTATGCTTTCATTTCTAAAATCTTTTTTTATATCATAACAACAACCATCAAAATATCGTATTTCATGTTGTAATAATCGAAATATATAAGCTAAAAGTGGAAACATGATTAATCCAATATCAAATAAATGCATCATAATTTTTTTACACCAAGATAACTTTTTGTGTGGAATTTTGAAATGAAAAGACAATATTCTAAACGTTTTATCCTCCTCAATAGATTTATTGGTGATATTACGAAGATTATTGGATTGATTAAATTTTCTAATGTTTGAAGATAATTCATCACTATTATCATTATTACCACTTTTATTTTCATCTTTACTATTTTGTAGTAATGACGCATCTGCTGATGCACATTTCGGGCATATGTCGGCCTTGCATACTTCACAATGCCATCGATTTCCTTTATGGAATTCATAACATTTTTCACATATCCATGGATATTTTTTATACCAACCAATACTATTATCTTGATTGATAAGGGTCAATACATTGTTACATATTAATTTTTTTTTAAAACAACCCTGTTTAATAACTTCTTTGCATGTTGGGTTGTTGAATGACAAGGAGGATGTTTGACTTGTGCTTATATTTGGTATTTCAAACCATGAATTTTTATTTTTGTCTTCTTTATCAATAACTAATCCAATTCCTTCCATATTATTCATATTGAATATGTCTGTTTGCTGTTGTTGTTGTTGTTGTTGTTGTTGTTGTTGTTGTTGTTTCTCTTTCTTATTTGTTGTTGTTATATTGATTTTATCTTGGATCTTATATCTATATATTAACGCTGCAGTAGTAGATTTTATAAAACTTCGTTAACCTGTTGTCGTTCTTCTTTCTATTATTTTCTTTGTTTGTTTTGGCGTCTCTCTGCATTTGGCAGCATACATATGAACCAGGTAAGGTGCTAAGTTTATACACTGTAAGTTCATCATTCATCATTGCTGGGCAAATTTATCCTAACCGACGATTTTGGTACATGGCATATTTGATGTAAAATTTGATAAAGTCCTTAAACAATTAGATATTTCAATTAATTATGTTTGATAGTCCATATATAACATATTAGTATATATATTTGTGTACTAAATTGAAAGTATGCGCAAAAAAAAATCCTAGCATAGACACAATGGGGTGAAAGTCCGTACTATCAAAAGAAAATTGGCGGTGGTGCTGTGTCTATATTATATATATATATAGGTACATAGCATCACAGTATAATTAAGGGAACAAGCCAAATTTATCAAAATATTGCCATGTACCAAAATCGTCGGTTAGGATAAATTTGCCTCATTGCTGCCTTGTTGTTTTTCGCTCCCCCAGTTATGTTTTTTAAAGTAGTTTTGTGCTGTTTCCGGGTTCGTATTATTAGCTGACTCTTAGTATACCATATGTGTACTTATTGACATATAGATAGAGAGTAGGGTACGGCGGGGTACGTATTGTCGTATTGTTATAGCCGCGACTCTTAGTATACCATATGTGTAGTTATTGCTATTCCATTCTATCCCCCACAATGTACAGTATGAAAATTATCATTGAAAAATATTACAATATAGACGTAAGTTTATGTTTTACATTTTTGTCTCTCGATGAAAAACAATTCTCTCACATCCACTACCGCTTTTACATTTCTGTGAAACTATTATAACAAGTTTGAACACTGTGTTAAAGCCTACAATCACCTTTACTACGATCTTCTAACAATCGTCTTACGTCTTGCACCATCATGTGAACTTGTCAATACGAATTGTGTTCCAGTTAATACCACATCTTTTGAATAATCTTTATTTGAGAAAAAGAATGGGTTGCCGTTGTTAATTTAAATACGAAAGATGAAAATAGTTATTTACAAAGTGAATTGCCATATTTGCGAAGATCGTGATTACTTAATTGGTGCGAAAGTTACAGTAAAAGCATAAGTTGCTGACACACAATGTTGTAAACATTTGAAAGATTATAACAAATGTATTGGAAAAGCTACGTGTGAAGATAAGTTGACGAACTTGAAAGATAAATTTACAGGTGTACATGTTGGATTGAGATCACCTTTGCTATATTTATTGATTGGGCCACACGCACACACAACTGTTCATTACTTATTATGCGTCACATTCATATTTGCATTATATGCAATTTGATATGGGCCTATTGCCATGTCTAAAAAGAATTTCGGCACTAATTTAAACCACCCTGGTCCATTGAAGCCTATCAATCTATGATGTATGATATTCTATAGAATACACACGGGAGATTGATACGGGATGAGTGAGCTAATGATCTAAATGTAATATATGATACTCTTTATAATATATTGTGAGAGAATAACTTATCTAACATACTTATCATAAACTCCTTTTACATCTACATGTATGAATGTATGTGACATATATGTTTGGGAATAGTTCCTCCACTTTTTGGTGTACAAACATATGTGGACGTCTTCCTCATTCTATAATATGGAGAAACTATTGGATAATGATATTCGTATGGTATTGTCGATAGACAGTGATGTGGCTATTTGTAAATAATTATACCTTATAGTAGATATAGTAAAAGCAAAAATAAAAATAATAAATAATAAAAATAATAAAATGTTGAATGATGATCCAAAAATAGATAGAAGTAGTCACGCAGAAGCAGGTTGATACAAATTTCTGTATTTTTGTTTTATGTTATTGTTTTAAAAATATAACTTTTATATTTATTGTGTGTCTCTCTCACTCTCTTTCTCTTTCTCTTTCTCTTTCTTTGTGAAAAAATAACAAAAAAAAAGAATGCCTACTGCTACTTATGGAATTGATCGTACGGAAGAATTCAATCGTTGTGTTGAACTTTTTTCGGAAGGTAAAATTATACCACAACGTAGAAAAGGAGCGCAGAAATCAAAAGGTTTAATGTTAGATGCGGAAAATGTACATAAACAAATTATATTTATTGAATCGCAATTGATTAAATTAGGGAAATTGGTACATAAAGGCGGGATGTTTGACAATACAACGAATGAAGTCAATGATCTTACTGCTCTTTGCAAAGCGCAATTAGAGCGTTGCAATACAGATTTAAAATTATTACAACAACAAGGTACATTAAATGTAAATCAAACAACAGCGGAACATTTTAAAATATTAGTAGATTCACTTCGAAGAAATTTAAGTGATCATGGTAAAAAATTCAAAGAAATCTTAGAATCTCGATCAGCGACATTAAAACGTCAACATAAACGTCGTCAAAAATTTGCTAGTAATGATATTGCAGTAGCTGCACCTGTTGTTACTGCTGCACCTAGAGGAAATATGAATCATAATAATAATAATAATATGAATCCCCGAAAACCTTTACATGCTAATAATAATAATAATAACAATAGACGACAAATCGTAAATAATAATAATGATATGTACACGAATAACAATAACAATAACAATCCTCCTAGTGGTGGATTACGTCAACGTGCTAGTATACGTCAAAATAATCGAAATCAACAACAAAATGCATTTACAAATGTACCATTATATGACAATGATAATAAAAAAGCAAATGTAACAAATTATAACAATAATAATACAGCTTCATCATTTTCAAATAAAGCTTCTAATAATCCATATCGTTCATCTTCAAATCAAAACAATAATCGACGTGTACATCATCATAATCCATACATGTCTAATAGTAATAACAACAACAACAATAATAATAATAATAATAATAATTATATGCCTGTCAATCCATATATGTCATCAAATAATAATGATAACAACAACAATTACCAAGGGACTAATAATAATAATCATCATGCGTCAATAGGAATTGGTAATAATAATAATTATCAACCTGGATATCAATCAAATTTTCAAACACAACAATATTATTTTAAAAATGATACATCGCAACGACGTAGTGAAGCTGTACAAGCAGCAAAAACCATTTCAACCATTTCATCTATGTGGTCTCAAATGACAAATCTTATAGCACAACAAGATGAAATGTTACCATCAATTGAAGATAATATATTTCAAGCAGAAGTACATGTTAATAAAGGTCAAACTGAATTGTTAAAATATTGGCAAACTATTAAAGGGGAACGTGCATTGATTTTGAAACTATTTGGTGTTTTGCTTTTTATCATTCTTATATTTACCTATATGAGGTCGTAAATTACTGTGTGAGAGATATAGAGAGACACATTGCTTTTGGGGGACAGAAGAATCTTTTGGTATATATAAATATACGTAGTGGGGGAGCGAATATAATTTAATATATATCATATTAAATGATGGTTAAAATCTAAGTTATATCATATGATACGACGTATCTCACTAAAATCGTAGTCTCAGATGTACGCAATATAAAATAATAAAACAAAAACAAAAAAGACATCAATAATATGTCTTTTTTCTTTTTTTTATGGTGTGTGTGGTGCATTAAAAAAATATTTTGTGTATGTGTACAGCTCCCCGACTAATACGAGTAAAAATATATAAAAGAAAAAATAAAAATAACGTATTTTTACACGGAAACTATTTTTCATATCTCTCAAATTATCATATGTACAAAAGACATACTCTCCCTCGTATATAGTCGGTCTACAACAATGTTGGATGCTTTTGATATGTAGTTGCTTTGTCAGGTAAATTAGTAAATTTCTTTGTTTCTTTTTTCGTAGTTTCATCAATGCTTTCAAAAGTTTGATCCATTCCATTTTCTTCCAATGCTTTGCCTTCACTTATTAAATCTAAATGTGGTTCTTGGTTTTTAAATAGACTCATTAATTTGCTATCTTGTTTCTTTCCTATTCCACCAGTTACACCAGTTGAACCACCAGTAATATCTTCACCACCTTCAAAGATTTTACGTCCTTTTTTCTCTTTTTCCCCTTCTGGTCCACTCGCATCAACATTTTCTTTTTCTGCTTCTGCTTTTGATTTTTCCTCTCCTTTTTTCACCATTGAGCTTTCATCATCAAACATGTCTTTACTAGTTGAATTTTTTAAATATCTAGTATATTTTGGATCTCCTAATCGACAACGATGATATGCACTATGCGCTGCTTCTGCTTTTTTACTAAATCCAGTACATTGCGTTTCTGTTTTCTTAATTTTATCTAATAATGGTTGGATTTTAATCTTCATTTTCTCTAACATGGTGCCTTCCGCTTTACGCAATGTTTCCAACGCTTGATCTTTCGCTAATAAAGCATCGCGTGTTCCATTGCGTGCAGCATTGCATTCCCTACGTGCATGTCGTAAATTACGGAAAATACCTGGACCAGCCACATCTGCTTTTTCTGCTTGCATTTCAAACTTTCCCCAACGAGCATCTGCTACTTTTTTTGCAGCTAATGCACGATGAATCATTTTTTCCAATCCTTCCACATTCATGCCTCTACTAATATACCATTGCTCCCCTTTTCCTAACTTGCCCATTTGCGCGTTGTTCAGTTTCTCTTTGGCGGCGCTTAATACTTTCTCCGCGTTGTTTGCTTTAATATGTGCTGCATCTGCATATGCTTCGATACTTAATAAAGGTCCTGCAACATGTTCCCAATGTGATTTTTTCAAACATGCATTTTTTTGATGTAACATAGCATCTTCATATGCTTGTACCGCATCTGAATGGTTCGCTACTTTATGTTCACTAACACCTAAATCGCCAATAAACCAACTTTCAAATGGATCCAACTTGGTTTCTCGATGCAACTCGTCGTTTAATTGTTTCAATAACTTATCGCATAAAGTTTCTTCACCAGTTTGCTCAATCCAAGTAGTATATATGTTTTTACAGTTTTCCTTGGATAAACATGACCAACGATGTAATCCAGCTGGTGCATCACCATGGTCTTGTTTAAGTGGATGGTATGGCAGGGATACAGTCCCTTCCTTTGCATTGAAACATTCATAATCAGATAAGCCAACGAATTTCGTTTCTACTGGATCTTTTGCACTTATTAACGTTCTACGTTCACGTAAACAAGAATGTGTTGGGCATAATAAATATAATTCTGCATATGGAGTATGTCTTTTTACTTCTGTTCCAACATGATCGTTTCTTTCAATACCTCTACCTTTTATAACGAAATCAATACCTTGACCTGGAATTATTTTTGGCGGTATGTTCATTGCAATTGGTGCATGTTTAAATTTAGTTGGATCATCATTGACTGGTATTTGTTTATTATTATGTCGTACTTTACCTCGTCTTTGTTGTTGACTATTATGACGTAACCTACTATTTTCGTTTAATGTATTCGCATTTGCAGTAGCAATACTTGTACATGAAAGTGTTGCAATTCCTAATACTATGAATACAATCAAAAGGTTGTTGAACGCCATGATTATATATATATTATATATCAAATCGAATGGATCGAATGGATATATCTCTTAGTTCACACGAGTGAGTTCTACTACTACTATCAACGAACGAACAACTTACATCATCATCATTTCCATCTATATTTTTAAGTAAAGGCCCCTTCTTTTTTGGAGGTGAAGTGACGCTCGACTCCTTTTCCTAGAGTCAATAGTGTGTATTGTTATTTTAAAATAGCAGGTAAATAGCATTATAGTATAGGAATAGCATTATAAACGAAAATGTAAGGTTTTTGTATGCGAAGATTCGACCTTTTGAGTATACACGAATGGTCGGGTAGAGGTGAAGAGTCGATCAATTGTTTTCCTCGGTTATGTAGTATACTAACAACTAGAAATATACATTTGGTAGGGGAATCCTCATATTTTTTCTTTCTTTTTTCATTTTTTTCATTTTCGGCCTAAATAGGGAAAACCTTAAATTTATCGCCGTAATGTTATTTGTATCCTAATTTGTAAGAAATACATATTTCCCATAGTGAATAGTGTTAATTTGTTAGTGTTACATTTTTATAAAACTCATTTTTTTCTAAAAATATCCTCGCACCCATGTATAGGTATAATATGAAAGTTGAGATTACATATTCACGTACTATACCTTCATTTTTTGGACCATTTTATCTGTTAAATAATAAAATATGACAAAAACTACATGTTTTTATGAACATATATATATATATATAGAATGAAGTAAATGCAGATAGAAACATTGCAACGTGTATTGCATTTGATTAAAATTATAGTCACATCAATATCAATAATAAAACGGTTTAGTAATACTAATAATAATAGCAGTGTGTCGAGATATATATATATTCATCGTTTGAAACAAAAACAAAAAAAAACAATAATATATATATATATTATAGTAGAATATGTCACAACCAACCGCGAAAGATTTAATAGCAGAAGCATCTGAGCAAAGAAAAAGGGAATTGTATGAACCTGTTTTAGTACGTTTGTTTCAAACATATGATGAAGATGAGAGTGGTACGTTAGAAGCAAATGAAATACGTCAAATCATGCTTGATTGTATCGAAGATGAACGTAAAGTTTTAAATGAAAAAGAAGTATCGCAATTTATGCGTGTTATTGGTGGAGAGGAATTAAATACTGTCAACGATGAAGATTTAAAAATTACGGAAGAAAATTTCGTACAATTCATGATGAGTGGTTTAATCAAAACAAAGAAACAATTGCAAAAATTTGCAAAACGTAGTCCAATGCATAAGAAATTATATGTATTTATGAAACATTTACGTGATGATAGTGATGCATTGGAACGTGCAGAATATCAACGAAATGAATCATCGTATAAATGGTTTATATCCATGTTATGGAGAAAATACGATGCAGATCGTAGTGGTGCTATTGATGTGGAAGAAATGAAAGCATTGTTAGTAGATGCAGTTGTGCCAACATTAGAAAAGCAAGCATCGAATGCAGATTCAACGGGTGGTAATGGTGGCGGTGGAAAAGGCCATTTGCCATCTACCGATGAAGTTGCTGCATTTATGAAATCATTAGATAAAGATGGTAATGGATCTTTAGATAAAGAGGAATTTACAAAATTTGTATTAGAATATGCTTTACCTGGTATTAAATTGCAAATGAACGATGTACAAATGTCATTGTTACGTTGGGTATTAGAAGGAATGTCTTGGGATCTAGTAAAAATTGGAAAGGCAATCAAATCATTACGCCCATACGGTATGATTTACGATTCGCAATTTCACAATGCATTAGGTTTATTAGGCGAATATATGGATGTCGAAGTCACGGAATCATTATATGTAAAATTAACAAGTAAAGATGGTGACAGTAGAGTTGATTATATGAAATTACATCGCGAGTTATTTAATCAACGTGAACAAGCTACTAGAGTTGGAATGAAAGTATTAGAACATACAGAGGAAGGGACAAATTGGGTAGATGATATGGATTCATTAAAAAAGCCATTATGGTTAAAAGTAGAAAATGAACAAGAAAAACAATTAAGACATAAACGCAAAGCTGCACGTACTGGTAAATGGGGTGATGCCAACACTATGGCATATGAAAGATCACAACATGGCCATGCAAAATTTGGTGGATCTGTTTATGGTCCTAGATTAGTCGATACCATGGATGAATTTGCAAGAGCAAGTGTAAAATCTGGTGTAAATCCTAGACGAATCAATAGACTTGTTGCACAACATCAACATAAACATGCGAAGTCAGCAAAATCATCATCAAATAAGAAGAAAAGTAATCGGAATTGAGGGAGCTGAGTAAATTAAAAGAGGAGATGAAAAAAAAATATTTTAATAAAAAAATATAAAATATCATACGGTAACAGGGAAAAAATAATTTTTTATAAAAAATCAAATAATATTACATTTTTCATTAGTACGAATCGTAGTTTTTAAGTCGTAGTTTTTTTATTTTTCTCTCTCACACTCTACTCGTCTCTCCAAATTTTAAAAAATATATTTATAAAAGTACTCGCGTGGAACCACACGTGTATACGAGTATTTATTTTTTTACCATACGATTCTGTACGTAACATATCGTCCAGCTGTTTCGGATGGACGAATAATTTTAACTACTTGACCACGTACCAATCCAAAATAACGTGCAACTGGATCATTTACTTGTAATCGTGGTAATTGTGATTCTTTCAATTTATATCGTGCTAATAATTCAATTTTTTCTGCATTTTGCAATACAACATGTTTAGGCACTAATTCATGTTCTGTTATATCTACTAATAATTCACTTTCTTTAAAGTGTTCAATTTTATATTGTTCCTCTACCATTTGCAACGCACTACGTGCAAATGGAGTTAATCCACCAGCTTGCACTACTAATATGGAACGTTGAAACCCTTCATCTTGCATAAATTTCGATATGCTGCGTATAGGTTCCACGCCGACTTTGTTTTCCGTAGAAAATTCTACATTAATTTTCACATTTTCATTATCTTGCAAATTTGCTTTTGTATGAAGACGTTCACGTAATTGACCTCGGCGCATTCTACCAGTTTTAGTACCTTCTGCATCATGTTCTTCATCCCCATATTGTTTCACAAACTCTTTATAGGTCATATTAATATGTCTATCTGGCACACCATATCCTCTTGAACGCAACATTTTTAAGATAGTCTTATGGACACGGAACAATTTCTTCTGTTCCTCTGCTAATTTTTTACCTTCCACACCAACACCTATTTGTGCTTGTTGCATAGTTGGTTCATCCTCATATTCACCAACACCCATACTGGATGGATTTGTTTCATCAAAACCATCATCTAATGCAATGGCTGCCATATTTTATTTATATTTTATTTATATTTTTTATATATATATATATAACTATTATACACTATTTTTTAATGGTTACAACGTACCGATTAGTTGAACTAGGCAACAAAAACAAATATCGATAAAATATGAATAACAGATCAAATACGATGATATTACTTTCTTTACCTCTCGAACAGTAGTCGACTTTTGTGTGTATTTATTCATTTTATATATTGTTTTCTAACTAATAAAAATCATCTACTACTATAAATTCGTGGTGGTCAAAGCGAAAGGAAGATTAGGTTGAGATAGGAGGAGGCGATTGGTATTCTAATTTCACATTCAAGTATAAATTATGTGTCATTTGATAGGCCACATGTATACCTTTTTGCAATCTGTTGTTGCATACATTACAAGGTCCAAAAGCGTTTTTGTAGTCTTCCCATTATCTTTATGTACGACTTGAAAAAATGATGTAAGTTTACCTTGATTCAAATTTTCTTTCGTTTTCTCTTTCTCTTCATCCATCATTATTCTTGTTTGATCAATTGTATGACTAAACTTTGCATATGGTTTTTTATAAACAAACTTATATACCAATATTTACAAATTGTTTCTGTACAGCAATACCCACATACACTGCCTGTTTTCACTGATGAAACAATATCAAAAATTTCTTTTCTTTCCTACAATCAATTTCACATAACCAGTATATCCACAACCATTATCTTTTCTACCACAATGTTGATTCCATAATGTATCCCAATACCAATCCAATTCATAATTATACCCCATACCATATGTTTCATCTTTCATTTCCTCTGAATGCCATGGGAATTCTTTTAACTTTAAGTAGAATCCTTCATTATGTTTTGTAGGGTCATACCTCCATTGGTATGAACCCCATGGAGGTATCTTTCCATGTTGTTTTCTTTTTCTAGCTTGCTTTGGAAAATGGGAGGAAGATGGAGTTGGTGAATATATTTGTGAATATATAGCATTTCCTTTTCCTCTGCCCATTGTCTTTGGAGTTGAGGAGTGTACTCTCCACCTTCATGTGTGGTGGAAGTATATCCTATAAGCAGCTGCCAGAGGTTCAATACAAGGGAAAGTCCACCTCTCTGTGGTTGCTGTTGGAAGAATTCGGCTGGAAGAAGAAGGCTGAAAGAAAAGGAGCAGATTGGACATTTGAGAACACCAGGTTATCTTTGAATTCTATTCAATTAGTTAGTCAAATGGTATCAGTAACAAAGAAACAACTTGGGTTGTCGTCAGTTGTCTTACCAACCCAAGATGTTTCTACGGTGTTCGCTAAAACGAGAATTTTTTCATACACTTGTTCTTTTAAGTTCCAAAAAAGAAGAAACGAACAACAATCAAAACAAGGTGATGTTAGAATTGAAGTAGCACAATAATCAATACCACAACATATAGTAGCATTCGTGTTAATGGTAGGGTTTATCACAAATAACCACCAAAAAAACTATGCAATATTATATATACAAATACAAAAATATATATAGATATTTTTACATTGGATAATAATCACATATTATTAGAGATACATCTACATATTTGAACATTATTTTGTACTTTCTCTTCATCATTTTCATATTCCACACCTTCTCCATATCATAATAGAATTGGGTTGTTATAGTTATTTAAAGTATACATCTCTCGATATAGTAATAATATACAATCATGGAAAAAATTACAATTTTACCCTCCACTGATGTCAATGACCTTGCAAAACGTTTATTGCAACAACAAAATATCAATTATGATGATATTGTTGGTGCAAATGTCATTGAAACGTCAACTATAATAGTATATTCATATCCAATTGTGAAACATAAACGTACTGCAAAATGTACAGAATTAGGAAAATGTGATAATGCAGACAATGCGAATAAATTATGTCAAGCTATTAAAGTAGTTGCAAGTATACCATTGAAACAACGAAATATGATTGTTGTCATCAACCCAAAATCTGGAAAAGGCTTAGCACAACAAGTCTGGCAACAAAATTGTATTGAAATGTTATCAAAACATGCTAATATTAATTTTAAAAATGAAAATGTAATCGTAACGACTCGTGCAAATGAAGCGACGGAATTAGCGGAACAATGGGATTTAAACAACATAGATGGTATATTAGCTGTTGGTGGAGATGGAACTATGTATGAAGTTATACAAGGACTTATGAAACGAAAAGATTTAAAGGTAGTACAAAAAATACCGTAAGTAAAACTCTCTGCTGTATTATATATTTGTAGATGAAAATAATCTCTCTAACACTACTCGCAACTCTTTCATATATCAGTCTTGCATTAATTAGTGGTGGTAGTGGTAATGCATGGTCATGTAGTATATTGTATTTATCAGATATGGAAAAAGGTTTAGATAGTTTAAATACAACATCAACAAATATGGCATTTATAATAGCACGTGGTAATTACAAAGCACTTGATTTATCCATTGCTGAAAATAATACACAAGGTAAAATGTATTCTTTTCTATCATTAAATTGGGGTTTTGGTGCGGCAGTAGATATTGAAAGTGAAGTATGTCGATGTTGTGGTGGATTACGTTTTACATGTTATGCAATTAAATTAATTTGGTGTTCTTGTGCAACATATAATGCAACGATGCATTATTTACCATTAACTGATACAGATGGTATGATGGCAACAACAAGTGTTGAAAATGGTTCGGGTAAAAAAGAAAGTGATGATACGAAAATTGATATTAATGTTATGCTTGAAAATGATTTATTGCCACCATTAGATAAACCGATTGGACAAGATGAATGGGGTAAAGGATGGAAAACATTGGATTTGACTGGAAATCAATTTTTTATGGCATCGCAAATGCCAACATTAGGTGGCGATATGATTATAAATCCAAATTCAAAATTAGATGATGGAGTCATCAATGTTCAAATTGTTGATCATGCCAATGCATGTGCCTTTACTAAATTATTATTAGATGTTGAAACTGGGGATCATTTAAATGGAAATACAGTACGTGTAATGGATTGCGTTGCGTTGAGATTAGAACCAAAAGATGGATTAGTTGTAGTAGATGGTGAATTAGTAGAAATGGAACCAATACAAATGCAAATACATAAAGGTTTCTTACGTGCATTTTGTTTGTAAATATATATATGTATGAACGAGAAGTATTTAAAAAAATATAGGCATATTACGTAGTATTTTACGTATAAAAATATAAATCTAATAAAACACGCACGCGTGTATTTTTACACAGCCTGAAAAAATATTTTTAATTAATCACTATCACCCAGTCTTTTACGCATTTTATACTACTTTGTGTATCATATAAAATAATCACACACACATATTAATAATGATTTATTTGATGCATTATCCATCATCCATCTACATCGTCTCTGCTGATAATTTTCTGTTTTATTATTTTTATTTTATTTTATAAATAAATAAATAAAAAATAAATAATAAATATGCATATATATCATATAAAAATTATTTATTTGATGCATCTAATTCATCCAATAATCCATCTAAATCAACATCTAATTTCTTTTTCTTATTGTTATCTTTCCTCGTATCATTAGCTGCAGCAACTACTTTATTATCTTTTTCATTACTTTTTTGTTCAGAATTTTTTGTTGATGATGATGATTTCTTCTTCTCTTCCTCATTATTATTATCATCCCCATCGCCACCTCCTCCTGATAAACTTGATAATTGAGACTCGATCTCTTGGACTTTGTCTTTAATTGCTGTACTACTTGATTTCCATTTTTGTTGTTGTGATGATAATTCTTTTTGCTTTTCTTTCGCTTGTTTCAATATTGGCTTAATACGATCTAAATCGTATTTCAATTTCAATGCTTTTTTCTTCTCGTCTAACTTTTCGACCTTAGCTTTGATGGATAAAATCCATTTTTGTTGTTTTTTTAACTTAATAATTTGCGTTTTTAATTCTGCTTTTATTTCTTTTGCTTTTTTTTTACTATCTTGAAATATTGTTTCTTCATTTGCAATCGCTTGTCGGGCCTTTGCTTGCGTCTGGTTGATTTTTCGCAATTGTGCCACTAATTCAGGT
>JACKZZ010023724.1_pt1 | contig 49820 bp, 50 predicted proteins | sample 8027871 | NCBI WGS metagenome assembly JACKZZ01 (sample SAMN15724774, study PRJNA655200) | protist metagenome | isolation source: fluorescence activated cell sorting (FACS) single amplified genomes of... | place: USA: West Boothbay Harbor, Gulf of Maine | collected 2000-07-19
TTACTGTCGACAATGGCATTACTGCCATTGCTGAAGTCGAGTATGCAAAGTCTAAAGGACTGCAGGTTGTTATTACAGATCATCATCTGCCATCTGATGACGGCTTGCCTCTGGCTTGTGCGATTGTTAACCCAAATCAACCAGGTTGTGAATTTCCTTCTAAAAACCTTGCTGGAGTTGGCGTTGCATTCAATTTGTTGATTGCGCTGCGCGAGGCTCTTCGAGCAGAGGATTATTTTGAAATGAAGCAAATGCCAGATCCTAATTTGGCTGAATTTTTAGATTTGGTTGCTCTAGGAACTGTTGCTGATATGGTGCCTTTGGATAAAAACAACCGTATTATGGTACACCAAGGGTTATTGCGTATCAGAAATAGCTCATGCTCAAAAGGGATAGCAGCTTTACTAGCAGTTGGGCAGAAAAATCAAATGCAAGTATCAGCTTCTGACCTGACATTTGCTGTTGCGCCCAGGCTTAATGCTGCGGGTAGGGTTGCGAATATGTCGATAGGTGTTGAATGTTTGATTGCTGATTCTTACATAGAGGCAGATAAATTAGCAGAAAAACTAGATGATTTAAATAAAGAACGGCGCGAGATAGAGGCTGAAATGCAAAAAAGTGCTCAAGCGGTGCTTGAAAGTATAGAGTTCTCTGAAAAAATTCCGCTAGGTCTATGCATGTTTAATCAAAATTGGCATCAAGGTGTTAGTGGTATTTTAGCTTCACGGTTGAAAGATTCATATAAAAGGCCAGTTATTGTGTTTGCAAGGCATATTCAAGAAGGTGAAGAGTATGCGGGTGAATTAAAAGGTTCAGCTCGTTCAACTAAGCATGTAGATGTTAGGGGTATATTAGGTAAGATAAATGCTGATTTCCCAGGGTTAATTAACAAGTATGGCGGTCATAAAGCTGCTGCAGGATTAAGCATTAATGAGGCTAGCTATGAGAAGTTCAGAACATTATTTGAGTCTTATGTTGAAGATGAGATTACTGAGGATGATTGTTATGCCGAGTTACAAACTGATGGCTGCTTGCCCAAAGAAAACTTTACCATTGAATTTGCGAACTTAATACGCGAATCAGGCCCTTGGGGCATGAACTTTCCTGAGCCAGTTTTTGAGGGTATCTTTAAGATAATGGAGCAAAGGATAGTTGGCCAAAGGCATCTAAAATTGTCCTTACATCCTGAGGGCAGTTATGACATAATTTCAGCTATTTGCTTTAATATAGATCTGAGTGAGTGGGTTGATTATAGTTGCAATGAAGTGAAGTTAGTCTACCGTCTTGATGTTAGTGAATACAAAGGTAATGCTATGTTACAGTTAATAGTATTAAATGCCGAGAAAGTTCATAGTAAACAAGAAGTCGGAATAGTTGAATTCTAAATTAGCAGTCGCCCCTATGATGGGGTATACAGATATACATTTTTTGAAGCTAATAAATCTATTGTTGCCAGGGGTTGAGCTTTACACAGAGATGATTGTGGCTCAGGCCTTTATTAGAATGCCGCTAGTCAATGTTAAGCAGCGTGCTGGCATTGTTGGAAAATTGATTCTACAGTTGGGTGGTAGTGACCCGGAACTGTTAGCTGATTGCGCGGCCAAGGCTAAGCTTATGGGTTATGATGCAGTAAATTTGAACGTTGGTTGCCCAAGCTCTAAAGTTGTTAAAGGTAGAATTGGTGCAGTTTTAATGCGTTCTCCAGATTTGGTTTCTGATTGTGTTGCTGCCATGGTGCGGCAGCATGCAACATCAGTTAAGACTAGAATTGGGGTTGATGATGCTGTTGATAATTTAAGTTATTTCGCGGCACAAGTTCTTGCTGCAGGTTGTTGTGAGATTATAGTGCATGCAAGGCGTGCATGGTTAAATGGTCTAGATACCAAGCAAAACAGAACAGTTCCGCCGTTAAACTATGAAAGAGTTTGTCAGTTAAAGCGAGAATTTCCGCAAGCGGTAATTCTTTTAAATGGTGGATTGAGCTCAGAGGCATCAATAAAGGAGCATATAGGTTTGGTTGATGGTTTTATGCTTGGGCGTATTTTCTATTCTGATCCTATCCTTGTTGCGTCAATGGCTAAAGCTATTGGCTTTAAGGCTAATTCTTTTGCTTATGTTTTGGTTAAATATGTAGAATATATAGAGGGGGCAGGCGAGCCTAGTCTGACTAGGACTCTTCGGCATTTATCCAGCTGTTTTAAGGGTTTTCCTGGCTCTAGAGGTGTCAGGTCTCAAATTCAATCAATGATGCAAAGTAACAGGTTAGATAAAGATATTCTTCTTGGTTTTAGTCGTCATTTAGGCTAAAGCTATGTGGCAGAAGTTCCTTAAATTGGTGTGTGGTTATGTTTTGATAGCTGCTGCCATGTGGCAATATGACTTCACAATTATCGCTGGCAAATTCCGCAATAAACTGTCGGCAGGCACCGCATGGTGGGGTTTTTACTTTTGATTTTGATAGTACTATTATCTTTTTAATTTTTTTGCTAGTGCATTTTGGGATCATGCTAACAATAGCTGAGCGCTCAGCACATATGGTAAGGCCATAGCTTGCGTTTTCAACATTAACGCCAATGAATTCTTCATTATTTTCTGTCACTACTATGCATGCAACATTAAAATTGGAATAGGGTGCGTAGGAAGAGGGCAATATGTCTATCGCTGTTTGGATTAGTCGTTGATTCCCTTCAGTCATATTTTAATCACTAAATAAGCTAGAAAAGTCACATTTTTCGTTGAACTTCTTAACTTTTTTATCCCGAGCGCTACTGGTGTCTACTAAGCCTTCATTATAGGCCGGGTGGCATTTGTTGCATTTCTCGATCGAAATGGTTTTAGGCATATCTTTACTAAAGAAAAGTTGAAATGTGTTTTTGCAGCTGCAGTTGATAGTTACTTCGTGCTGCTCATATTTTGAATCTTTGGCCATATTCGAACTTAGTTTAAAATTTGTATTATATAAAATATTGCACATTAATGTCAACTCATAGCAGGGCAAAATTTTAATTGGCATAGGTGCCTTGACAAGGCAGGATTGTCGCAATATATTGTGGGTTACATTTGTTTTTTATCTATATGTTGTATTTAAAGGAGGTATTTATGAGTTTAGCTGAAGTTGAAGCGCCAGTAATAACTTTGCGTGTTAAGAAAAGAGATGGGTCGCTTGTCGATTTTAATTCAGAGAAAATTTTTATAGCAATTATGGAAGCTTTCAAAAGTGAATATAGTGATGCGCCAAGAATGGAAGAGATTCGCGAAGCCGTTAAGGAGTTAGCTAAAACAGTAGAGTCAACTTTGCTGGTGAGAAATCCAGATAGTGGGGTAATACATTTAGAAGCTATTCAGGACCGGGTAGAAGTCGCACTTATGCGCTCAAACTACCCTAATATCGCTAAAAGCTATATATTACACAGAGCGCAAAAAGCTGCGGCTAGAAATGATCAAGGTAAGCGTGAAAAAATCCATATTACCCAGTATGACGGTCATATAACGCACATAACCGAAAAGTCCATAGTAAAGATAGTGCAAGCAGCAGCTGCTGGGCTCCAAGGTGTTGATGCTAACTTAGTTGCCAAACAAGCCTTAGGGGATTTGTTTGAAGGTGCTACCCATATCGATCTCGGTAAAGCTTTAACCATGGCCGCACGTTCATTTGTTGAAGATGAGCCAGAATATTCAATGCTAGCTGCAAGATTACTGCAAAAAGAGATAATGACTGAAACAGCAAGGTCTTGTAATGTTAAATTTGATCCTAGCAAACATAAAACCAACGAGATTTATAAGACTGTCTTTGTTGCTGGCTTGAAGGTTGGTAAAAATATTGGAATTATCAATCCAGAGCTCCTAAATTTCGATCTAGACTTCCTGGCAGATAGCTTAGTAATTAGCCGGGATAATGATTTTACATATTTAGGCTTACAGACCCTTTACGATCGCTATTTTATTCACAACGATGGTAGTCGGATAGAGTTGCCTCAAGCATTTTTTATGCGAGTTGCTATGGGGTTAGCGTTAAATGAAGAAGATAGAAATCAAGCCGCAGTTGATTTCTATAATTTATTGTCAAAATTTGAATTTATGTCATCCACGCCAACGTTATTTAATTCAGGCACCAATCATTCACAGCTATCTAGCTGCTTTCTTACCACAATTTCAGATGATTTGAAGGGCATTTACAAGTCAATGTCAGACAATGCATTATTATCAAAATTCGCAGGTGGCTTAGGTAATGACTGGACTAGAGTGCGCTCACTAGGAGCTAAAATCAAAGGAACTAATGGTGAGTCTCAGGGCGTGGTTCCATTTCTCTATGCTTTTAATGCTTCAACTGGGGCTGTTAACCAAGGTGGCAAGCGCAAAGGGGCGGTTGTTGCATACCTTGAAACTTGGCATTTAGATATTACAGAATTCCTTGAACTTAGAAAAAACACAGGAGATGAGCGTCGACGTACTCCAGATATGCACACTGCAAATTGGGTGCCAGATTTGTTTATGGAAAGAGTCATGAATCGCGAAGCCTGGACCTTATTTTCACCGGACGATGTGCCTGATTTACACGACGCCTATGGTGAAAAATTTAAGCGGCTTTATTGCAAATATGAGCGCATGGCACAAGCTGGCGAAATTCGGTCAAAAACAATTAAGGCAGTTGATCTCTGGCGGAAGATGTTGGCAATGGTATTTGAGACCGGGCACCCATGGATGGTCTATAAAGATCCATGCAATATTAGATCGCCACAACAACATGCAGGTGTAGTCCATAGTTCTAATTTATGTACTGAAATCACTTTGAACACTTCAGATGATGAAGTGGCAGTTTGTAATCTTGGCAGTATAAATTTACCAGCTCATATTGAAGATGGTGAGCTAAATGTTGCCAAGCTCTATAAAACTGTAACAACTGCAGTTCGAATGCTCGATAATGTAATTGATATCAATTATTACGCAGTGCCAGAAGCAAAAAACTCTAATATGAGGCACCGGCCAATTGGGCTTGGATTAATGGGTTTTCAAGATGCTCTCTATAAAATGAATATAAGCTACGCTTCAGAGTCAGCTGTGGAGTTCGCAGATATTAGTATGGAGCATATTAGTCATGCAGCTATTAATGCTTCAGCAGATTTAGCAAAAAGTCGTGGGGCGTATGAAAGTTTCGAAGGCTCGCTTTGGTCAAAAGGTATTTTGCCAATTGATTCATTAAAATCCTTGCAAGCTACTCGGGGTGAACATTTTAAGCAAAACACCGAGTCTAAGTTAGATTGGCAATCTTTAAGAGAAAAAGTTCAAGCAACAGGGATGCGCAATTCTAATGTGCTAGCTATTGCGCCAACTGCCACCATTTCGAATATTTGTGGGGTCTCACAATCAATTGAGCCAACCTACCAAAATTTGTTTGTTAAATCAAATATGTCTGGCGAATTTATTATTATGAATCCATACTTGGTTAATGACTTAAAAGATCTTGGGCTCTGGGATAGTGTAATGGTTAGTGATTTAAAATATTATGATGGTAAGTTGCAAAATATCGAAAGGATTCCACAAGATCTTAAGCAAAAATACCTGACTGCTTTTGAGATGCCAATTCGCTGGTTAGTTGAATCAGCGTCGAGACGGCAAAAGTGGATTGATCAAGCACAATCTTTTAACCTATATATGGCTGAGCCATCCGGGAAAAAATTAGATAATTTATACAAACAAACTTGGTTATACGGTCTAAAAAGCACGTATTACCTAAGAACTTTAGGCGCCACCAGCGTTGAGAAGTCTACAATTAATACTGGTGCTTTAAATGCAGTAAGCAGTGGAGCACCGAAAATTTGTAGTCTGGATGATCCAGACTGTGAAGCATGTCAATAATAGGAGAAAATATGTCAAATACAACAGCAAACTCAGGACTTGGCAGTTTAGATATGGGTGCGGGTCGAATTAAAGTCTCGGATAAAAAAATGATCAATTGTCGAGCAGATCTAAACCAATTAGTTCCATTTAAATACAAATGGGCTTGGGATAAATATCTTGATGCTTGTGCTAACCATTGGATGCCGACAGAAGTCCCAATGACTAATGATATTGCAATGTGGAAGGATGATAAGGCTCTGAGCTCGGAAGAGCGAGATATCCTGAAAAGATCTCTTGGTTTCTTTGCTGCTTCAGATTCACTAGTTGCTAATAATCTGGTCCTGGCTATTTACCGTCATATTACCAATCCAGAATGTCGACAATATTTGTTAAGGCAAGCCTTTGAAGAAGCGTTGCATACACATTCTTATCAGCATATTATTCAAAGTTTGGGTATGGATGAGGCAGAAGTTTTCAATATGTACCGTGAGATTCCTTCAGTCGCTGCAAAAGCAGAATGGGCTTTGGGTTATATCGATAGTTTGGCTGACCCAACCTTTAATACTGGCACCCATGAGGATGATCAGCGCCTTTTAAGAAATCTTATTGCATTCTATGTGGTTTTTGAAGGAATTTTCTTCTATGTTGGCTTTGTGCAACTACTCTCATTTGGGCGCAGAAACAAAATGACTGCAACTGCTGAGCAAATTCAATATATTTTAAGGGATGAGTCAATGCATTTAAATTTCGGTATTGATGTGATAAACCAAATTAAAATTGAAAACCCAGATTTATGGTCGAAGGATTTTCAGGTTGAGATTAAAGAGATGATTTTAACTGGGATGAATCTAGAGTTGGATTATGCAAAAGCTACTATTAAACAAGGAGTGCTTGGTCTGAATGTTGGAATGTTTGAGCAATATCTGCAATTCATCACAAACCGTAGGCTAGAGCAAATTGGTTTGGGGGAAGAGTTCCCAGGTGTTACGAACCCATTTCCTTGGATGAGTGAAATGATAGATCTGAAAAAAGAGAAGAACTTCTTTGAAACTAGAGTTACCGAGTATCAAACTGGTGGCGCCCTAGACTGGGAAGAGGAAACAGATGAATCTTGGAAGTAAATGATTTATATGTAGCTAGGTTTTATTAAAACCTAGCTATTTTTAATGCGTTTTAAAATTACCGGTATTGTGGTGCCTTGTACCAGAATTGACCATAAAACTACTGCGTAGGTCATTGCAAGTATTGTGGATTTATATTGGTAAGAGTCAGGTAAGCTTAATGCTAATGCTAACGCTAGCCCCCCACGCAAACCACCCCAAATCAAGATTGATGCAGTTTTGTCATCGTATGTCTTTTTAACTTTAAAGAATAATAGAGGCGCAATAACAGTTATTGTTCTGACAATAAGAGTGGCGAATATTGCAATCAAGGATAGTTCGATAATATTGTAGCTCCAATTGATTAATACAATCTCAAATCCGACTAACAAGAATAGAACAATATTTAAAAGTTCATCTACAATTAACCAAAAAACATGCAATTTGTTAAAAACATTTTTAGGGCAGTTATAGGTTAAATAAATTCCAGCGGCTACCATTGCTAGTGGTCCAGAAACATTTAATAGCTCACAAAGACTATAGCCCACAGTTGGAATGCTAATGCTGATTAGCTGCGGCAAAGTTTCTGTATTACTGCAATTTTTTATTGCGCGCAAACCGAGCCAGCCAAAAGTTGTACCAATCAATAAGCCGCCAAGGCTTTGTTGGCAAAATAATATAACAATATTGCCTGTGGTTGCTTCGCTTCCCAAAAACAAGACAGAATATATAGTTACAAAACTTACAATACCAATGCCATCATTAAATAAACTCTCGCCAGCTAAGATAGTTTCTATTGCCTTTGGGGCTTTTGCTTGCTTTAAAATATTTAAGACTGCAATTGGGTCTGTTGGAGAAATTAAAGCTCCAAATAACAAAAAACCAGATAAATAAAAGCCATCGATCAGGCCAAGAAATTGATTGAGAAAAAATAGGATAAATCCGATCATAAACATAGAGCAGATTGTGCTACCTATGGCTAAGACAGTGATTTCTTTTTTATATTGTGCTAGTTTTTCTGCGTCTATGGTCAAAGTGCCAGCAAATAACAAAAAACCCAAGATTCCGTGCATTAGAATTTCAGGGAAGTCAATTTTAGCAATGTTTTCCAGGAACACATTGCTAATTCCTGCAGGTAATAGATTATGATAAAGAATGAGAGCTATGCTACATGTTAATGAAGATAATAAAACTGCAACAGTAGGCTGAATTTTAAAGGTCTTATGGTTAATGTAGCTAATGATAATAGCTAAGCCCGTTAGTATATAGGCTTGGTTAAGCATATGCATAATTAGTCCTTGGCAAATAAATATAATACTTTGAAGTATAGCTACATTGCAAAGATTGTATAAGTCAGTTAATTACTAGATAAATAACTTGACATCTACTCTTCTGCAGGCATAATGAACTATTATTTGCGGGAATAGCTCAGTGGTAGAGCACAACCTTGCCAAGGTTGGGGTCGCGAGTTCGAATCTCGTTTCCCGCTTAGAAAATTGACTGCGGCTGGGTGGCAGAGTGGTTATGCAACGGCCTGCAAAGCCGTGGACGCCGGTTCGATTCCGGCCTCAGCCTATGCCCGGGTGGCGAAATTGGTAGACGCAAGGGACTTAAAATCCCTCGGGCTTCGGCCCGTGTCGGTTCGACTCCGACCCCGGGCAAAAACTTTTGAGTTAATATGTTTAGACCACTGACTATTTGCTTAGGCTTAAAAAAGTCGAAGGCTTCATTTTTTGCGAAATTTGTTGCTAGAAGTTCTCAGATTGGTATTATTCTCGGCACGACTGCTTTGATTGTGGTAATGTCTGTTATGAATGGCTTTAAGCAAGAAATGATTCAAAGATTCCTTGCAGTTACTCCTCATATAGAGCTTGCGCCTATAACCGCAAGTGTAGCACCAAACAGCATTGATGCTTTAGCAGAATTTCGCTTTTATCCTGTGGAGGCGGCAGCGATGAAAAATGGACATTTTTTACCATTAAGGCTTGCTGCAACTAAAAATTTCAAAGGTACTAAAACGCTAATTGTGCCCAGTGTGTTAGCAGCAAAGATGCAGTTAACTAATAATACAAAAATCCAAATCATCACGCCAAACCTTTCCCCCTTCTTTGCAATCCCTAAAGTAAAAAAACTTATAGTTCAGGTAAAAGATTTGCCAAGCTGGCAAAGTGATTACTGCTACATCTCATACGAGCTAGGGCAGTTACTGTCGCTCTTAAATGAAGCTAGCTTGCCCAAGATCAACCTGATGCTTGCAGAACCAATATATGCACTTGAATACGCTAAAAAATTATCAAAGCAACTGCCGAACTGGCAAATAACAACCTGGCAAGAATTGCATCAAGAATTTTTTCAACTAATTGCAACTCAAAAATCAATGATGTTCCTCGTGCTATTTTTTATTATTATAATCGCAGGTTTTGGTTTGATCTCAGGCCAAGTAATGCTGGTGCAAGAGCGCAGGTCAGAGATCGCTATTTTGATCACACTTGGTTTTGCGCCTAATGGCTTGCTGTTAAGTTATTTCTTGCGTGGTTTTTGGATGGGTTTTATAGGTTTGCTACTTGGAGTGCTCTTAGGAATATTTGTGGCCTATAATGTCACTATTCTAGTTAATTTCATTGAATATCTGTCTGGGCAAGCATGGCTAAGTCATGCGCTATACGGAATGGACCATATGCCTAGTAAAATATTGCCATCTGATCTATGGCGGTTGTTGAGTTATGGTATGATTTTGTGCGGTTTAACCCCAATCTACCCAGCTTATCTTGCCAGTAGGGCTGAACCAATTACAGTTTTGCGGCAGCAGGGAGCAGGCTAATGCTAATAGTTAAAAATTTAACATTTGCTTATGCTAACAACATAGTAGTTTCTAATTGTAATTTTACCTGTCAAACTCCAGAGCGAATAATTATTACTGGCTGTTCAGGCTCAGGAAAAAGCTCGCTATTGCATATGATTGCGGGCTTGCAATCTGGCTACGAGGGTGAGATTTTTTGGGACGGTAAGCTATTAGCTGATATGGCATGTTCAGAAAAATTAAAATGGCGGCGCCATAATTTGGGTTTTGTCTTTCAGCACCATCACTTACTACAAGATTTTAGTGTTATTGAAAATATTATGCTGCCTTGTCTGCTGGCTGGAGACTCAGTTTCTCAAGCTGAAACAAAAGCTGCTGAATTATTAAATCGACTTGGTATGACAAAGCAAATAAAACAAGAAATTAATACTCTCTCAGGTGGGGAAAAGCAAAGAGTTGCAATAGCTAGGGCAATTGTCCATCAACCGCGCTTAATAATTGCTGATGAACCGACAGGGGCTTTAGATCCAAAAACTGCTGCAGCAACTATTGAAGTATTATTTGAGTTTGCTGTGAACTCTAGTGTTCTAATGGTAACTCATAATATGTCGTTAATTAGCAAATTTGCACGCCATATAGAAATAATTACAGGTGAATGTGTTGAGCGACAATAAATGGCTTGCAGAAGCAGTAAAACTCGTTTGGGCAAGTATTGGTAAAACTGCCCCGAATCCACCTGTTGCTGCAATAATAGTCAAAAATAATAAAATTATAGCCCAAGGGGTGCATTTGGCGGCAGGCGGTTTGCATGCAGAGCAAATAGCATTAGCTAATTGTCGAGAGAACCCTTTGGGTGCGACTCTTTATGTGACCTTAGAGCCCTGTAATCATATAGGTAAAACTCCTGCATGTACTTCGGCAATTATGGTCGCTGGTTTGAAGAGAGTGGTTTATGGCTGCTCTGATGCCAATCCAAAAGTGCTTGGTTCAGGCTCTGATTTCTTGCAAAATAAGGGCGTAATATGCGAAAATCTCAATGACCCAGCGTGCTTGATTATTTATCAAGCTTTTTTTCAATGGGCGCAGCAAGGTAAATCATCAATAACTCTAAAGATTGCGGTTGACCAATCAATGAATACAGCTGCAAATGACAGCAGCCCCTTAAGAATAACTTCAAAAAATATGCATGGAAGAGTTGGGCATTGGCGGGCTTTTCATGATGCAATAATTACCAGTGACAATTGTGTAATTAATGATAATCCGCGTTTTAACGCAAGGTTGCCTAATGCGATTGAAGCAAAGCCTTTAATAATATTGGCTACTTCTGATAAATTCAACATTTCTCAAAATATCTTTCAAACTTGTGGCGAGATCTACTTGTTTCTCCCTACTGGAGTAATTTTGCGTGATCGAGCATTGCAATCTAGGGTGCAGATTTGCTATTACCAGGGGGAAAGTTTGCCTTGGGCTGACTTATTACAGCAAACTGCAAAATTAGGCTTGCACAGAATTTGGGCTGAGTTTGGCGCTAAAACTAGCAAATATATGATCGAGCAAAAAATTGCTACAGATGTTTTACTCATACAAGGCAAATCTGATTTTGGCAACTCGAGTAGTCACTTGCGAGATCTGAGATTACCCGAATACCCGGTGCGTTCACTTTATGAGACTTCTGATGCTGAAAGCATATTTCATATGGGCTGCACTCGATTTCCCGAGCTATTTTTACATGAGGATCGCCTATGTTTACCGGAATAATAAAACAAATTGCTGAGATTGTATCAATTCAAAACCGGCAAATAAAAGTTTATGCCCCTGAGCTAACAGTAGCCAATATTGGGGATAGTTATGCAGTGGATGGTATTTGTTTGACAGTTGCTGCAATAGCTAATAATATTTTGCAGTTTGATTTGGTTGCAGCTACCTTGTCGGCAACAACAGCTCAGGATTTTCGCGTTGGACAAAAAGTTCATCTTGAACCAGCTTTAACAGTGAGCTCTTTAGTGGGTGGGCATATAATCACAGGCCATGTCGATACTACTTTATCAGTGTGCAGCAATTCAGAAGTCATAAATTCATGGCAATTAGAACTAACATATAAGGCAGAGCATAAGCCTCTATTAGTGCCAAAAGGCTCAGTTGCTATCAATGGTGTTAGCCTTACTATTCAAAAAGTCCAGCTTAATAGTTTTGGCGTCGAGTTAATTCCAGAGACGCTTCGAGCTACCAATCTTGCTTGCTTGGCAAAAGGTTCAGACTGTAACGTTGAATTTGATGCAATTAGTAAAACGGTTTGGCATCAATTACAGATCATCAGGTCTCAGTAAGCCAAATATATTGCTGTGAATTGCAGGCCTTTAGTGGGCAGCTTGCACATTTTTCTGGTTGATAAAGTTCAATTTTTCCTTTTTTCTGCCAATATTTTATTATTTCTGTCATATGGCTCTTTGGACAATTGCAGTGTTGCGCTAGCTGCCAAAGGCTTGATGGGCCTTTGTGTCTTAGCATAAATTGTTTAATGTTGCTGATACTTACCATTGTATTATTTACCTAAATTTTTTCACATAACAAAGAAAGCCACTAATAACTGATAGGAGCAAAATGCTAATTATTATAGTTTCTGATGGGTGAGACTTATATGTTGCCCATTGATAATACATGGTGGCTGTACTGTATGCTAATATTAATGACCAGATTGAAGCAATATTGCCCCATTTTGAACCACATTCTTTTTTGAGTGCTGATAGAGTGCTAAAACAGGGCAGGTATAAACAAGAAAACAATAAAAATGCAATCACAGACGCCTTGTTATGAAATAATTGCCGTAAATTTTCGACAGTGTGGTTAAGGTCTGCAGAGTCAGTGTTACTGAACCAGCTATGCCATATGTTGCTGGACTTAACCCACAATTGATCTAAAACAATTATTGGGCTGTGCCCATGAAGTGTACCTAAAGTATGAAAAACCCCAACCATAACTTCTTTAGCAACAGTGCCCATAATTAGTGCAATGGTTGTGGGCCAGCTAGTTTCAATAATACCCATGGGCGCTAGTAAAAAATTTATCTTTTTAGCCATGTTTGCTAACAAAGATTCTGAGTTATAGCCTGGAATAGTATTTAATGCTGCTAAACAAAAACAGGCAACCAGCATGAATTTAAAAGTTCTAGCAATAAATCGCTTGATTCGTTTGTAGGTGTCTTGCCAAGTATATTTAATTGATGGTCGAATATAATCCGGTAATTCCAGAATCATTGGTAGAGATGTTTCTGATAGCAGTAGCTGCTTAATAATTAATCCTGTGAGAATTCCAGCAAGAATCCCGGTCAAATAAATTGCGAATATGACTATGCTGCCAGAATTCTTAAAAAAAGCTTGCACTAATACCACATATAGCGCAAGTCTTGCCGTACACGACATGAACGGAGTCATCATTGCAGTTAATATTCTGTCTTCGTGGTTTTGCAGGGTGCGGGTGCTAATTATAGCCGGCACATTGCAACCAAAGCCAATTAGCAATGAGACAAATGCTCTGCCTGGAAGGTTAATCATGCCCATGATTTTATCTGTAATGAATGCAGCTCTTGCCATGTAACCAGATTGTTCCAAGATGCTTAATGTTGTAAATAATAAAAATAAAGGTGGAATAAATGAAAGTGTGGTAGTGATGGCTGTGCCAACCCCATTGAATAAAATATCTAATAACCAATTAGGTAAATGATACACTTGATCTATTAAGCTTAATGGTACTCGCACTAGCCAGAGCTCACAGGTGGCTGCAAATGGCTCTTGAATAGAGGAGCCAAGCACTAGGCAGACGGAAAACATAAGATACATTATGCCCATAAATATTGGCAAACCAAGCCAAGGATCTAAACAAATTTTATCTATCTTGTTTGTGCTATGGCTAGATTTTGTGCTGATTGGTTTTTTTTGACAGTCATTCACTATTTTTTGCAGTAGGTTATATCTAATGTCAGCTATGATTATTTCAGGTTCGTCATCAAATGCGCTTGCAATATTGGCTCGTTGTGATTTTACTTCAATTTCTGCTTCACTTGATAGGTTTGATATAGTTATATTTTGCTCTAATAAGTTAGTTGCAATCCAATTTTTTTGAAGTTTTTTCGGAAGCTTAGGCTTTAACTTTTTAACTTGAGAGTTAATGGCTTTGTGTGTGGTAAATACTCTTTTTTTTTGTTTTTCAAGCAATGTTGCTTTCAAGTCACAAATTCCTTGGTTATTTCTGGCTGATATTGGTACTACCGTGCAGTTAGTGTGTTTTGCTAATTGGTTTAGGTCTAAAGCAGTTCTGTCAGTAATTTGATCAATAAAGTTAACAGCGATAATCATTGGGATATTGGTTTCTAGTAACTGAATTGTTAAGTATAGATGTAATGGCATTTGGCAGGCATTAAGCACATTAATAATTAAGTCTGGTTCATCTTCTATCAAATAATTAGTCGTGAGTTGTTCATCGAGCTGTTGGTCATTGTTTAAGGCGTAACAGCCTGGCAAATCAATAATATTATAGTGTATTCCCCCAGTGCTTAAAGTGCCAGTTTGTCGCTCAACAGTCATTCCTGGCCAATTCGCAACTCTTTGTGATTGCTTGGTTAATAAATTAAATAAAGAAGTTTTCCCCGCATTGGGATTGCCAACCAAGGCAACGGATAGGGTTTGCATTATTCAACTTGCATTAGCTCTAACTGCAGAAAATCAGCCTGCCTTAAGCCTAAATTTAAATTTCCGAGCTTGATTTGAACCAAGCCATTAAATGGCGCAATACGGCATACCGTTACCTCAGTATTTCTATTAATGCCAACTGATAGCATTTTTTGTAGGAATTTTTTTGGGATGCTCTTTATTATAAATTTGCTGCCTGGGTTGATCGTGATCACGTTAAATCCCCTGTATGATTGATAATGATTATCATTATCAGTGAGTTGGTACTGTTTGTCAAGAGGGTCTTGGTATTCAAGGTACATCATGTAGTGCAATTATTGCGCCGAGTTTCGATATGTAGTGCTATTCATTAATTTTTACTATAAAGCTGGCACTTATCCATAACCTTTGTTAAATTACACTTACTATGCGCTCGTAGCTCAGCTGGATAGAGCACCTGGCTTCGAACCAGGTGGTCGGGGGTTCGAATCCCTCCGGGCGTAATTTTTTTTTTTTGCAGTTTCATGAAGCAACAACTCATTTGTTTTTTAGGCAGATTTCAACCATGGCATAATGGCCATATGCACATCATGCGACAAGCTTTAGCGCAGGGTAGTCAGGTGTTAATTCTTTGCGGCTCTAGCAATATAGTTCCGAACAAAAGAAACCCTTGGGCCTTCAAGCAAAGACAAAATATTATCAATGCTTGTTTAACTGCAGAGGAGCAGGCTAGAACATGCATTTTGCCAGTTAGTGACCTGCTATATAATAATGCAGCTTGGCTGGGACTAATTCAGGCTCAGGTCAAAAAAGCCAAGATATTATTAGAGCTGCCAGAAGATTACCCAGTAACATGGATAGGGCACCATAAAGATCATACCTGTGACTATTTAAATGACATGATTGCAGATAAATATCTTGAGATGCCTTTATATGAAAAGATAAATGCTAGTGAGATCAGAAATGCATTTCGAGCTAGTGATTTTGATTATATTGTGCCAAGAGTACCATTGTCGACATTACAATTTTTGAAAAAACAAGACTTGCTGAAAATTGAAAATGAGCTCAAACAAGCTTACTACTTTGCGGTCATACATGACAAAAACATAATGTTGTTTAAAAATCAGAAAGGTATGTACCTGCCAGGATTTGAGGTGGCGGAAACAACTGCTTGCCCAAAAATCCAAGATTCATTTTTGTTTTCCTGGTATAAGCCCGAAGACTTAAAAGTTGGCAAAATTATTAATTTCCAGCATGAGCACAGAAGTAATTCAGGGAAACAAACTGCAATAGTAAAGTTAGTGCATGCTGCTTATACCGCACATGATACAGGCATAATTTGGTCTAATATTTACCGCTTGCATAAACTAAATTTTCACCATGATCATGCTAGTATAGCTTATCATATGCTCACAATTAATAATGAGAGTTAATCATGAACCTTATTTTAAACACAGACTCTTACAAAGCTTCTCATTTCTGCCAATATCCAGAGAATACCAAATTCATATCTAGCTATGTTGAAGCAAGAGGTGGTGAATATTCACGGCTATTATTTTTTGGTTTACAGCCCTTTATTAAGGAGTATCTGCAAAAACCAATAACTGCAGCTGATATTAGCCAGGCTGAAAAAATCATTAGATCTCACGGTCTTCCATTTTGGCTTGAGGGTTGGCAATACATATTAAATGAGCATAACGGCTATTTGCCGCTTTTTATAGAAGCAGTGCCTGAAGGTTCTGTCCTGCCTGTTGGCAATGTGGTTTGTCAAATCACCAACACTGACCCTAAATGTTTTTGGCTGACTAGTTACATAGAAACCGCGTTGCTGCGTGCAATTTGGTATCCGACAACAGTTGCCACAAGATCCTATTTTATTAAACAAAACCTTAATTATTACTTAAATAAAACAGCCGATGACAAAAGTGGACTTGATTTTATGCTTCATGATTTTGGTTCTCGTGGTTGCAGCTCACAAGAAAGCTCTGCCTTAGGTGGAATGGGCCACTTAATTAACTTTGTGGGCAGTGACAACCTGGTGGCAATAGCTGCAGCACAAAAATTTTACCAAGCTAGCATGGCTGGTTTTTCAATTCCAGCGGCAGAACATAGCACAATAACCAGTTGGGGCGAAGCTCGTGAAGCCGATGCTTATCGCAATATTATTGAGCAGTTTAGTGGCTCTCCTGCAGTATCCATAGTCAGTGATTCATATGATCTATTTTCTGCAATTAATAATCTATGGGGTAGAGAGTTAAAATCTACTATAGAAAATTATTCAGGTGTTGTGGTTATTCGCCCAGATAGTGGCGAGCCAGTTTCTGTAGTTAAGAAATGTCTGCATCTATTGTCAAAACATTTTGGCTATGGAATAAATGCAAAAGGTTACAAGGTTTTGCCTGATAATATACGGCTAATTCAAGGCGATGGAGTCTCAGAAAGAGCTATCTCAGAAATACTACATGAGATTACTAATGATGGCTTTAGTGCAGATAATTTGGTTTTTGGCATGGGTGGTGAATTACTGCAAAAAGTAAATAGAGACACATTAGGCTTTGCAATGAAAGTTTCTGCGATAAGTGATGGAAAGATATGGACTGGTGTTGCCAAAGCCCCAAAAACTGACAATTTTAAAGCATCTCGCAAGGGACGACTAGCTCTGGTAGACTCGCACACAATTCAGTTGTCTGAATTAGGGGCAAGTACTAATATGTTAGTTCCAGTTTTTAAAAATGGAAAATTAATTCAATCATATTCTTGGTCAGAAGTTAAAGAGCGATCTCAGCTGTGAAAAAACTTTTAATTATTTTAACTATAATATCAATTTCGCTTTGGTTTAGTCTGGTTAGGCCAAAATGGGTAGAAATTCATAATGCTTCAAATATTGTAGCGAATAAAGCAGTTAAACAAGCTATTGTTAGTTCAGAAATAGCATATGGAGTATTGATGCTGCCAGTTCTACAGCGCAAGCTAAAAAAAATACCTTCAATTAAAACCGCAATAATTAAAAAAGTTATGGGGGATGGCTTGCAAATAGTATTGGTGCCAATTAAAATCAAGGCTAATCTAAATAATAATTTAGTGCTAACCGCAGATAACGCAATTGTTAATGGTCACTTTTTCCCTGATTTTATAGTATTTGATTGCCCTATAGAGCAAGCAAAGTTAGTAGGCCATTGGCATCAAAAGAATAAAAAATTACTAGCAAAGTATCCAGTGTCTGTGCGAGAACTTGGCTATGACTCAGTTTCTGGGCAGTGGCGAGTTTTATGGCAAGATAATCTGCTTCTGTTGCTTGGCAAAACTGAGATTGCAACGATTAACCTTGAGCGCTGGCTGCAGTTACTGCCATATTTTGCTAGGCATAAAATACAGTTAGCAAAACACATTGTTGATTTAAGATACCCTGATGGTTTTGCTTATTCAAAGTATTAGCTAATGTCTTTATAATTTTATTTAAAAAAATACGTGAAACTTTAAAAAATTTAGGGTATTTTATAAAGTGATCGTTTTTTGGGTTATTTTATGGCTAAAGGTAAGCACCTAATTTGTGGCTTGGATATTGGCACCACCAAAATAATAGCAGCTATTTCTGAATTTACTGAAGAGTCAGGTTGGAATTTAATTGGTTTTGGTCAGGTCCCCTGTCGTGGCTTGCGCAAAGGGGTTGTAGTTGATGTCGAAAAAACTAAAGCTGGCATTCTAGCCGCAGTTGCTGCAGCCGAGTCGAAGGCAGGCTCTAAAGTTGAAAACGTTGTGGTGGGTGTTGCTGGTAAGCACATTCGCTGTATAAATTCTTACGGAATAGTTGGTATTCAAGGCGAAAAAGTTACTGAGCTTGATATCGCAAGAGTTGTAGACGCTGCACGTGCAGTCGCTTTGCCGGATAATGAGCGCACATTGCATGTATTGCCTCAAGAATTTTTTATAGATGGGCTAGAAGGCATCAAAGATCCAATGAACATGACAGGAGTTCGGCTTGAGGCCAAGGTGCACATTGTGGTCGCTTCAGATAGCGCTATACAGAATATAGTGAATTGTGTTGATCAATGTGGCTTCAATGTGCAAGATATTGTGTTAGAGCAGCTTGCTTCAAGCCATGCTGTGCTTACAAAAGATGAACTAGAACTCGGGGTGTGTCTGGTTGATATCGGAGGCGGTACTGCAGATATAGCTGTTTTTACAGGTGGTGCAATACGTTACTCATCGGCCATTCCAATTGCTGGTGATCAAGTGTCCAATGATCTATCGGTAGTATTACGAACTGATGCTGAGACGGCTGAACAAGTTAAGGTCAAGTATGCAGACCTAGCCTTAATAAATTCTGATAGTACTGAAACCATTGTTACAGATAATGCTTTCGATGGTGATGGTATGCAAGAGCATTCCTTAAAGTTGATTTCTCAGGTGGTACATGCACGTTACGAGGAGTTGTTTGTATTAGTGTTGGATCAATTGAGAAGATGTGGATTTCATGATAGGATCAAAGCTGGCATAGTTTTAACTGGCGGAGGAAGTTTGATCAAAGGTGGTGCTGAGTTAGCAAGTGTAACTTTTTCATTGCCTGTAAGAATCGCTCATCCTCGTTTGCCGCAAGTAAGCAAAGCAATGGCTAGCCCTGAATATTCTACAGTGGTTGGCTTGATTGAATACGCGGCCAAACAGTTTAAATCTGGTAAAGAACGTATTTTTGTAAGCAAAGATAAGATGGTTAATAAAATGAAAAAATGGTTGGTAGAAAACTTTTGATTTGGGAGATTTAGATGACAGTGTTTGCTCAAGATGGTTCGGAAAATACAGCAAAGTTGCTAGTAATGGGGGTCGGTGGAGGCGGTGGCAACGCTGTCGCTCATATGATTGAAGCCAATACTGTGCAGGGAGTAACGTTTGTTTGTGCTAATACAGATGCTCAAGCTTTAGCGTTGAGCAAGGCAGAAGTAAAGTTGCAGCTCGGGCATGAGCGTACTAATGGCTTAGGGGCCGGGGCGAATCCAGAAGTTGGGCGACACTCAGCACAAGACGACCGAAAAACTATTCAGCAATTACTAGAAGGCATAGATTTGTTGTTTATTACTGCTGGTATGGGTGGCGGTACTGGTACAGGTGCAGCACCAGTTATTGCTGAGGTTGCTAGAGAGATGGGCGTGCTAACAGTAGCAGTAGTGACTAAACCATTTTCTTTCGAAGGCGGTAAGCGTTCATCTGTTGCCGAATCAGGTTTAAAAGATTTAGCGGCGAATGTTGATTCATTAATCACTATACCAAATAATAAGCTTTTATCTGTATTGGGTAAATCTCTCAGCTTGTTAGATGCCTTTAAAGCGGCCAATGAAGTTCTAAACGGCGCAGTCGAAGGTATTGCAGATTTGATTACCCGCCCTGGTTTAATTAATGTTGATTTTGCTGACGTGAAAACTGTAATGTCAGAGATGGGTATGGCTATGATGGGAACCGGCAGTGCTTCTGGAGAAGACAGAGCTGTAAAAGCAACTGAGGCAGCTGTTGCAAGTCCCTTGCTTGACAATATTGACCTAAATGATGCTAAAGGTGTGTTGGTGAATATTACCTCAGGACCAAATCTTTCTATTGGTGAGTTTGAAATCGTTGGTGACAGTATTAGAGATTTCACTTCAGAGAGTGCAACAGTAGTCGTAGGAACTGTAATTGATCCGGAAATGGCAGAAGAAATGAAGGTAACTGTTGTGGTTACTGGCCTTGGTTCTGCTGAATCTGGTAAAGTTATGTTGAAACCAAGTATTAAAGCTAAAGAAGCATCGCCAATTGCGCAGAAACCAGCATTGCAGAATGACTATCTTGATATCCCCACATTTCTTAGAAAAGAGGATAGAGATTTACAAGATGTATGATTGTGCAAAACAAAGAACTATTGCCTGTGAAGTTGGAGTAGCTGGGGTAGGATTGCACTCTGGGCAAAAGGTTAACATGAAAATTAAGCCTGCTGAGATTAATTCTGGCATTACTTTTAAAAGAGTAGATTTGCCTGGGCAGCCAGAAATGCCAGCTAGTTATAAAAATATTGACAGCACATTCATGTGTACTAGCTTAAATGGCGCATTTAAATTAATGACAGTTGAGCATTTTTTAGCAGCCATAGCTGGGCTAGGAATAGACAACTTGTTGGTTGAGATTGATGCCGCTGAACTGCCAATTTTAGATGGTAGTTCTGAACAATTTGTTTTTCTTTTGCAGGCTGCAGGAATTACAATGCAGTCCGCAAAAAAAATATTTTTACGAATAAATAAGCCATGTGAAATTGAGCAAAACGGTGGTTTTATCAAGCTAAAGCCGTACTCCGGTTTGAAAATAAATTTTCAGATAGATTATAAGCATCCTGCATTTTCTGATGGCAGCATGAGCTATGAAATGGATTTTAACAAGTCATACTTTTCTCATGATATTGCTTCGGCAAGAACCTACGGCTTCATCTCTGATTTTGAAAATTTGCGTAGTCAAGGCTTGATCCAAGGTGGCAGCATGCAGAACGCTATGGTTTTCGATCAAGATAAGCTAATAAACCCAGAGGGCTTTAGATTTAATAATGAATGCGTTCGACATAAGATTTTGGATGTTTTGGGTGACCTTAAGCTTTTAGGTTATCCATTGCTAGCAGAGTTGAATTGTTTTAAAAGTGGTCACACGCTAAATCACATGGCAGTCAAAAAAATACTATCCGATTCAAATAGTTTTGATTATATAGAGCTCTGATCTAAGGTTTTGCTTAATTTGGTTAATGCTGCTTTCAATTTTGCATGGCTACATTTTTTAGCTATATTTTTTATTATGCCTTTTTGGGGTGTTGTGCGGATTATAGCTTGTTCCAATTTTGGTGTTGCTCGTTCTACTGTCTTTCTTGTGCGCCATTCTATCATAGAGAAATCAAAATCATTCCCAATTGCATATAAGATCTGATCCTCATGCCTCCTTAAGCGAGCAATATTATATGGGTTTGAGAAAATTTGTAGTTTATTGTTCTTAATGTCGCCTATTGAAAAATCATTATTTTTGGAGATGTTTTTAATGCACTGCCATATTCTTTTGTTTCGTTGAATTTTACTTGCTATATCGGGCCCAAATACTCTGTTGAAATTTAATTCCATTTTGTAATCAGTTTTTTTAGTTTGATATTGCTTAAAACTAAATCTTGCCCAATTTTTATAAGCATTTTTTGTTCTTTTAAGCTTGAGTTAAGTCTTGTGGTAATGCCTAATTCTTTTTTGAATATGCTAGCCCTTAAAATAATCACTTTTGTGTCATCGGGCAAAAGTGAGGTTACATGTTTGAGCCTTTGGTTTTGGCTTTCGGTCACCATACTGGGAATTTTCACTAACATATCAATTGGTTTTGGCGGTGTTTTATTGCGTGAGTATGGTGTGGATTTATGCGCACTGGCATCAATTACTATTATTAGTTTATTTTTATTCCTTGCTTGTTTTGCGGCGGTAATTGCTGGCAGTGCTCCTAGAGTGTCATAAATGCCGCCATCCATCAGGTAGATGTAGCACTTTTCTTGGCACGAATCGCTGGCAATCTTGAGCGGCGGGATTGCCATTGGGTATGCCATGCTAGCCATTACTGCTTGACTTGCGTTCATGTCTAGGGCTCGCTTTTTATTGGCTCCGAGTGCGATTAGTGTTGCTGGGCTAATTGAAATGCCATCCATATTTTGGAAAATAGTCGCATTGATTAGCCAAAGAGGTATTTTTGGTTGTTTGGTGCTAGTTTGTTCAACAAAAATGTCTGTTAGTTTTAGCTGACCTTTTTTCGTTTGAAGTATTTTTTTGATATGTCGTTGTATTTTAGATGGGTCGCGAGCAAATAGCATATAATCAAGATTGGTTCTTAAGACATTATTGTTGTGAGTTTTTCCATCTATGTTAAGTATGTATTCAATGTTTTTGTTCAGGTTAAAGTCTTTGCTTGAGTACTTATTTGCCATCAAATATCCAACCGCAAGACCGCTGCCAGAGACTGAAGAATATAAATCAATGTCTGATAAGAGGCTTTGCTTGCCTTTAATAGACTTTAACTGTTCGAGGCCCATTAAGGCGCCGATAGTTATATAAGTAGCTCTATAGCCACCCCCTGAGCTTGCTAAAGCTATAAAGTAATTGTTGCTTGAGTCGTATTTATAATCGTTGATATCTAGTTGATACTTGTTGTGGTGGCCATTTGAGCCTTGGAACCTAGTTGTTTCAACCTTAGGTTGTTTTTCATATGCAAGAGACGCTATGGCATATGTAGCATGCATGCACCCAGTTAACTGGGTTAAGACAATTGATAAAGCTAATTTATTCGTCTTGGATAATTGGCCCATAGTCTTTTTCTTCCTCTTCTTTAATTGATTTTGCATCAACTGAAAGGGTCGCAGTCGGCCTTAATAATAAGCGCTCAATTCCTATGTTATCACCAGTTTCAATGCAATAACCATAGGTTTTCTGTTCAATCATGGCTATGGCTTCATCAATTTTGCCTAGCAGCTTAGTCTGGCGATCAACTAGCTTTAGCTTTAAGACCATTTCAGATTCAATAGAAGCATTGTCCATCGCATCAGCCTCACCTGTAGGTTTGGTTATCTCTTCTTTAATTACACTTATTTGCTCAACAGTTTTTTTATACAGAACTTCAAGTAGTTTTCGGAAAAGGGCTAGCTGGATCTCACTCATATACTCTTCATTTGCAGCCGAATCTCTTATTTCTGTCTCAATTTTTCTCATCTCTGACATAACTTAGTTCCCCAAAAAAATTTACACCAATTATATATCTTTTTCCCAGAAATGGAAGACCGCGATTGCAGGGGGGGGTATGATTGGGCTATTATAATTTTATTTGGTAGCAAGTATTGTCTGATTTTGTTGTTTTTGAAGATGTAAATGTTAACTATTACAATAGTGCCATTTTAAAAAACATTAACCTAACTATACCGAAGGGCACTAATACTATGATAGTTGGCTCAAGTGGTTGCGGAAAAACCTCATTGCTTAATTGTATAACTGGTAAAATTGTTCCAGATAGTGGCAGCGTTAAAGTTGGAGATGTTATAGTTAATGCGACCGAAGATAAAACTAATCTTAGAAAAAATATGGGTATGTTATTTCAGAAATCTGGTTTGTTTCCTGATCTAACAGTTGCCGAAAACGTAGCTCTACCTTTCTATGAACATTTCCCGGAGTTATCAGCTGAGCAAATCGGACTAGCTGTAAAGCTAAAATTAAATGCAGTTGGTTTGCGCGGAGTATACAACAAATATCCATCTCAATTGTCAGGTGGAATGGAGCGAAGGGTCGCTCTAGCTCGAGCTGTAGCACTAGATCCTAGTTTGATTTTGTATGATGAGCCTTTAACTGGACAAGATCCAATTTCATGTGGTGTTTTAATTAGTTTAATGTCAGCTCTGAAAAATGCTTATGGCGCAACTTCTATCTTAGTATCCCACCAAATAAGCATATTGGCTAAATATGTTGATCGAATATGTGTTGTTGGCAACCAAACAATTTTAATAAATGATACGGTTGAAAAAGTCTTTGCTTCAAATCAACCATATATTAAGCAATTTCTAGCTGGTGATCCTGATGGTGTTGTGCCATTTCACTATGCGGCTGAGCCAATAAATGAGGATCTAGCCTTAGGTGGTAATGGATGATGAATATTATAAAATATATTAACTTTACTATCAGTACACTTACTGCTGCTCCAAGTTCGTGGAAATTGTTTCTTAAGACCTTAGGCCGGCAATTAGTCTTGCTTGGTTCTGATTCTTTGTGGCTAATAGTGATTGCAGCAGTTTTTACTGGCATGGTATTTTCAATTCAGGCTTTTCTTTCGCTTGATAAATTTGGTGCTGGAATCAGCCTAGGAGAATATCTACCAATAACTATGTATCGAGAGCTAGGGCCGATTATTGCAGGCTTAGTATATACAGGGCGGTCAGGGTCATTTGTAGCAACTGAGATTGCTGCAATGAAATCCAATGGCCAAATAGATTGTATGGATATTATGGGAATGAATCTAATCCCAAATATCATACTACCAAGGTTTCTTGCGGTAATATTAACATTCCCAGGTTTGGTTATGATTTTTAATGTTGTCGGGATTATTGTCTGCTTTTTCATGGCAAAGTTCCATTATCATTTCCCAACAGTTGGTTTCTTTGAAAACCTTAAATATGTCATTGACTATAAGTTAGAGCTAACAATGACTGTTAGTAAGGCAATTGTGTTTTCATTTGCTATTGCGAGTTGCTCAACTTATCATGGTTTTTATGCCAAGATTAATGCTGAAGGTGTTGGTAAGGCAGCAACAGCAGCGGTAGTCTGGGCAACTTTTTCAATGTTAGTGTTAGATTTTGTCATTACAGGGCTTTTAGCCTAAATTTATGGAGTGAATTATGGTAAGGCCAAGAGGTGAGTTATTTCGGATTACAATGTTTTTTGCTGTTGTTTTCCTTGCGGTTACATTTAGTTTTAGTTTTAGCAATTGGGGTAGTATATTTCGGCATAGTAATACTTATGAGCTGCACGCATTTTTTGAGGAAATAGGCAATTTGCGTATTGGTTCACCAGTAAAGCTGTCTGGAGTCGTTGTGGGCAAGGTAGAAAAAATTAGTCTAAATTCTGATTATCAAGCTGAAGTTCTATTTAGGATTAAAAATGAAGTGAAAATTCCTAGCGATTCCTCGATAAAGGTTGTAACTCAAGGCATTATAGGTGGCAATTACCTCTCATTGACACCTGGTGTTTCTGAGCAAGCTTTAAGATCTCATGCAACGATTGAACGCAGTCATTCAGCTTTTATTATGGAAAACTTCATTAATAAAGCAATTTCTGAATTTGGCTCTAAAGGGAGTAATAAATGAGAGTATTACTATTAACTTTGCTTCTGGTTTGTAACCTTGCTCTTGCTAATCCTGGCTCTTCTCTACGAGAGATAATTACTGTTGTTGAGCAAAAAAAGCCAGTTGCAAGTATTAAGAAAACTCTAACCAAATTTCTTTATGTCAATAGTATAGCTGCAGAAATTGCAGGTAGAGCTGCTTGGCGTGCAGCTGAAAGCGCAGAACGCAAGCAGTTCACAACATTATTAAGTGATCATTTATTATCCTATTATGCTGAGACTATTAAAAACCTTGCGCGATATAAGTACAGTTTTATTTCGAGACCGAATTCTAAAAGGCAAGTGTTAAGGGTTAACAATCCAAATGGCTCAAGCACTGATTTGGTTGTGTTTTTTCAGAAAATAAATGGGTCGTGGCTTATAGTTGATAGTAGTTTCAATGGGATTAGTATTGTGGCTCAATGGCGCGCAAAACTAAATGCTAGAATTAAGTCAAGGGGTCTTAATGGTATTTGGCATGACTAGTCTTTACTTTGATGAAAATTGTTCTGTTGATGTTAGTGATGACACGATAGCCCTTAGAGGCCGTTTCAGTTATGCAAATCTACAAAGTTTAGAAGCGATTCTGAAAAAAATCTTATTAAAAGATTCGGAGGTAAGGCATATCGATTTCTCTGCTCTTGAGTCCTTTGATTCAGCTTTAGTAGTATTGCTTTGTCGTTTGCGAGCAATTGTGATAAAACAACAGGGTCCGAACACTAATTGGGTTTTACCCAATAAATTAAGTGAGTTGCTAGTTTTATATGGTTTGAAGGAATATTTTTAAAGAGATAATAAATGAATTCTAAATTAATAGTTAATAATTTATCGAAGACAACTGAATTTTCTGGGGTAATCAAAGTTTCTGGCGCAAAAAATGCCGCTTTGCCAGAATTGGCGGCAGCATTGTTGTCAGAAGAACAGATAATATTAAAAGAAGTGCCATATTTAGCTGACATAGCTAGTATGATCACAGTGATTGCTTCTATGGGAGCTGAAGTTAAACTTTCTGCTGACCGAGAGCTTACAATAAATGCAAAGAACATGGTTAAACTTGTTCCACCAGCGCATTGGGTTCAAAAGATACGAGCCTCTATTTTGCTCCTTGGTCCTTTGTTGGCAAGAAATGGCTATGCTAAAATTTCAATGCCGGGTGGTTGTGCAATCGGTTTAAGACCTATATTGGAACATATCTCAGGATTAGAGGCTTTGGGCGCAATAGTTAAAATAGAAAAGAATATTATAACTGCAGAAACTGAAGGGTTGAAAGGGGCGCATATCAAAATGAATTCAGTATCTGTTGGCGCAACTGAAAATCTAATGATGGCGGCTGTATTAGCTGAAGGCACTACCATAATTGATAATGCAGCTTGTGAGCCAGAGGTAATGGACTTGGCAAAAATGCTTAACAAAATGGGTGCTAAAATAACTGGTTTTGGTACCAATAAGCTTACAATTATTGGAGTGTCAGCACTTGGTTCTGCTACCCATGCAGTGATGCCAGATCGAATTGAAGCTGGAACACTGTTAATAGCAGCCACTGCCACTAGGGGCAAAATAACTTTGAACAACTGTCCAGTTGATGCGCTAGGGTCAGTACTGTCCAATTTAAAATTAGCAGGAGCTAGAATCATTGCTTCTAATGATTCTATTAGCTTGACAATGGACAACAAGCAACCAAAGTCAGTTAGTGTTAGCACAGCGGTGTATCCAGGCTTCCCAACTGATTTGCAGGCACAGTGGGTTGTGTTGTCTGCGGTAAGCAACGGTCAGGCAATAGTTCAAGAGACAATTTTTGATGATCGTTTTAATCATATCCCAGAGCTTTTGAAAATGGGTGCAAAAATCAGACAAAATGGCAACTCGTTAACAATAGATGGTATACCATTGCTGCAGCCATCAGAGGTGTTTGCAACAGATTTAAGGGCAGCTGCTGGCTTAGCTATTGCTGGCATGTTGACTACAGGGCAAACGCATATTGTTAATGCCCATTATTTGGATCGAGGCTATGATAACTTTGAGCAAAAACTACGTGCATGCGGTGTTGTGCTAAGTAGGGAGGCTGACTACGAGTTAAAAGATGTCAATTAATACAACAGATTTATTACAGTTGCTAAATTCTTGGCTGGTACCAGAACAATTTAAAGACTATTGCCATAATGGCATACAAGTTTCAAATAGTGGGCGAGAGTGCTTGCACCTGGCCTCTGCAGTTACTGCATCTAAAGCTGCAATTGATGCTGCTGCTGAAGTTAATGCCGATGTTTTGCTGGTGCACCATGGCTTGTTTTGGCAAGGTGATGAGTTCAGTATTAATGGGCTTAATTATCATCGGGTTAAAGCCTTAATGCAGAATGATATAGCATTATTAGCATATCATTTACCTTTGGATGAGCATTTAATTCATGGAAATAATGTGCTACTGGGGCGTGAGCTTGGTATCAGCTCAGAACAGCAGCATAATTTGGGATTAATGCAGCCATCTCTTGGTCGTTATGCCAGGCATAAGTTTCTAGCAGATGATTTATTTGGCCAGTTAACAAATATTATGCAACGAACCCCGCAGCATTTTGCCTTTGGGCCAGCAGAGATAGATTGTCTTGCTTGGTGTACTGGTGCTGCGCAAGATGGCATCTTGGAAGCATACAAAGCTGGCGCAAAGGCTTATATTAGTGGAGAGGTAAGTGAGCGAACATTTCACTCTGCAAAAGAACTTGGAATGCATTATTTTGCAGTTGGGCATCATGCGAGTGAGCGCTTTGGTGTCAAATCTCTCGCGAAGGCAATAGCTAAGAATTTTGCTATAAAGCAAACATACATTGAAATTTATAACCCGGTATAACTATGAATAAAAAAACGAAGATATTAATTAGTAACGATGATGGCTTTGGAGCTCCTGGAGTTTTAGCGCTAACTGATATTTTGCAGCAAGACTATAATTGTTGGTATTCTCTGCCTGATCGAGATAGAAGTGGGGCTAGTCAATCATTAACCTTACACAGGCCAATAAAAGTTACCAGGAAAAATAATGATGGCATTGTTGTAGAAGGCACACCGGCTGATTGCGTGCGATTAGGTTTGTCTGGCTTATGTGAATTTGAGCCTGACTTTGTGCTTTCTGGGATAAATTCAGGGGCTAACTTAGGTACAGATGTTTTATATTCAGGCACTGTTGCAGCTGCAATGGAAGGTGTTTGTGCGGGTGTGCCAGCATTCGCTTTTTCGCTTGACGGCACTAAATATTTTAATTCTGCAGCTTCTTGGGTTAGAAAGATAATGCTAAGTATAAAAGACAAAAATATCCCTGCGGATATTGTCTTTAATATTAACATTCCAAACCTGCCATTAGCTGCAATTAAGGGTTGTAAGTTGACTCGACTTGGTCGGAGAGATTTTGTGAAAAACCTACAAAAAACCGATGATCCTAGAAGCAAGGAGAGATACTGGATTGGCTTGCCTGGTGAGCCGATAGACCTCGAGGAAGGTACTGACTTTAAAGCAATTTCTGACGGTTTTGTTAGCATTACACCATTAGCAGTTGGGCGCTATATAAATGTAGTCTCCCCAGAGCTTGAGCGCACTTTTTCTGAAATACTGGTGAGTTAATATGCCTTACTTGTTGCTTTTGTTTTTAGTGGCTTGTAGTTCTGGTTCGTATGTTCCAGTTGAGGTCTTGCATTTTTGATAAGGAGATTTTATGGCAGAGGCAAAAGATATTAATAATGGCAATATACTAAAGTCTAAAAAAGAAGTAACTTCTACTAGCTATTTTACTGAGATTGGTAAAGAAGGGCTATTGTCTAAAGAGGAAGAAATTGCCTTAATGCAAAAAATTCGTGCTGGTGATCAAGATGCCTATAAGAGCATGATCAAAAAAAACTTAAGATTGGTGGTGCAGATAGCAGTTAAGTATAAGTCACAAGAATTTGGTCTGATGGATCGAATATCAGAAGGTAATTTAGGCCTGATTCACGCCATTGAAAAGTTTGATACTGATAAAGGTTTTCGCTTTTCCACTTATGCGCATTGGTGGATCAAACAAAGTATCGAGAAAGGCATTATGAATCAGGGCCGTTCTGTACGGTTGCCAGTACATGTTGTGCGATTGTTGTCAAAATATAATAAGGCTAGTTGTCGTATGAGTGCTGCTAGCCAGGCTACTATTATAGAGATCGCTGAGGAATTAAATTGTGAGTCGACGCATTTGCAGCAAGTATTGTCAAATTGCGAATCTGCAATGTCATTAGACAGAAAAAATCCAGGTGATTCCAATATTGAGCTTATAGATATTGTGCCAAATGAAGGCGCTATTGAGGGCATTGATAATGTGTTGACAGCAGATTTGCAACAAAATGTAATTTCAGTGTTGGCTGTTATGCCACCTTATGAGCACTTTATTGTGATAAGGCATATGGGTCTTATGAATAATGAGCGCAACACCTTACTTGAAATCGCAAAACTTACAGGTTTTTCGCGCGAGCAAATTAGAACTAGAGAGAGAAAAGCTATAAATAAATATAAAGAAGAATTTTTAATCGCTCTTAAATAAAAGCGAAATGACCCCATCTATATTAAAGTTAATTAACTTGAGGGATTTTTATGACAGAAGCAAAGCAAGCATTTAGTGCTGACATCAAAGGTTTGATGGATATTTTTTCTAATAGCTTATATAGCGAGCAGGATGTGTTCTTGCGAGAGTTGGTTTCGAATTCAGCAGATGCCATAAGTAAATTAAGGCTAAAGGCCTTGGAAGATGAGTCAATTGTGGCAGCTGACGGTAAGATTAGCTTAAAAGTTGTTGATGGCTGGTTAGAGATAACCGATAATGGTATAGGCATGACTGAAGAGGAGCTTGCTAATTTGTGTACAATTGCACGATCTGGCACAAATAATTTTTTAAATTCAATGAATTCAGATCAGCAGAAACAAAGCCAACTTATTGGTAAATTCGGTGTTGGATTTTATAGTGTCTTTATGGTTGCTGATAAAGTTGAAGTGATTACTAAGTCAGCAGTTTCAGAAAATGGGTATTTGTGGTCTTCTGATGGCAGTGGTTACACAATTGAGCCACACGCTAAAGATGCATATGGCACAGTTGTCCGTTTATCTATAAAAGCGAGCGCTCAAGATTTTCTTATGCATACAAATATTGAGAGAATAGTTGAAAATTATTCCAAGCATTTGCACGTGCCTGTGGAATTATTTGCTGCCGAGGGTGAGTCGCCAAAAGTTATAAATTCAACTGATGTTATTTGGCACAGAAAGAAATCTGATATTACCCTAGAAGAGTATAATGAATTCTACAAGGATTTAACCAACGATTTTGCTGATTCATTGTGCTACGTTCACCAACGTATCGAAAGCACAGCTACTGATCATACCATGTTGTTATTCGTGCCAAGTCAGGCTCCATTTGATTTATATATGAAAGATCGGGCAAACGGAGTTCGTTTATATGTAAAGCGTGTTTTTATCATGGCAGATCCAGATAAATTAATGCCGAGTTATTTGAGGTTTGTGCGGGGTATAGTTGACTGTCAAGATTTGCCATTAAACGTTTCTCGGGAGCTATTGCAAAATGAGCAACAGTTGAGTGGAATCCGGTCTGGCTGTATAAAAAGAATAATTACTAAATTAACTAAAATTGCCAAGGATGATGCTGAAACTTATGCAAAGTTTTGGCAAAACTTTGGTCCAGTCTTAAAAGAAGGTCCGACAGAAGATCCAAATAATGCTGAAAAGTTGTATCCATTATTTAGATTTGCATCTAGCACACAAGATTCAGCTGAGCAGAATATATCCTTGGATGATTATATTTCACGCGCAGATGCTGACAAGAAAAAGATTTACTATTTGATTGCGGACAGCTACCAGGCTGCGAAAGCAAGCCCACACTTAGAGTATTTTGCTGAGAAAGGAATTGAAGTGCTTTTGCTCTCAGATAAAGTTGATGAGTGGTTGATGTCGCAAATGATGGAGTTTAAAGGCTATAAATTCCAATCAGTTATTCAAGGTGATTTTAATGCAATTGTTGGTGATGGTGAGAAAGAGCCAAAAGAAGACATGGATTGCAAAGATGTCTTTGAGAGGCTAAATAAGTTATTAGGTCAAAAAATAAAGCAGGTCAGGCCAACTGAACGCTTAGTTAATTCGCCATGTTGCTTGGTGTCTGATTCACAAGATATGAGTCAGCATTTACAGAGGTTATTAGAGCAGGCTGGTCAAGCAGTTCCGGAGTCAAAGCCAATACTAGAGCTTAACATAAAACATCCATTGGTTCAGGGTCTGATAAATGAACAAAAAGAAGAATCTTTTAATGATTGGGCATATTTATTATATGACCAGGCTCAGTTGCTTGAGGGTTCAGCCTTAAAGGATCCATCTGAGTTTGTGCATAGGTTAAATAGGTTGTTAGAGCCTTTATTAGATTAATTTTTTAGTTTTATATCTTAGGGTAGAGCGGCTAATTCCAAGAATTTTTGCTGTTCTACTTTGATTGCCATTAGTTTTCTCTAATACAGACCTAATGACTATAGCTTCAATTTGCTCAGTAAAAAAATGCAAGAGGTTGTTATGCACAGCTTCCTTTTCTAATAACTCCACTAGCATTGCTTTTATTAGGTGTTCTACGTTTTCTGCTTTTGCCATAAATCTTAAATGCTAACAAAGCTATATTGCCTTTGCAAATTCACGTTAAACTTGCAATTTTTTTTAGTACACGCTAGAAAGTATTTATTTTAGGTGTAAATGTGGGAACTCTATTTGTAGCTTCAGCGCCCTCAGGGGCAGGCAAAACTTCACTTCTGAAGGAAGTATTGGTGCAAGACAGTCTGGTAAATCTGAGTGTATCTTATACTACTAGAAGCCCTCGGGATAGCGAGGTTGATGGGGTTGATTATCATTTTGTAAGTAAAGAACAATTCTCTGCTATGATTGCCGCGCATGATTTCTTAGAGCATGCCGTGGTTTTTGGCAATTATTACGGCACATCAAAGTCTAAGGTTGAGGAGCAACTAGCTGTTGGGGATGTGCTGTTAGAGCTTGATTGGCAGGGCGCCTTGAGTATAAAGCGTTTATTTGGTGAGTCTGTATGGTTATTTGTTTTGCCGCCTTCAATTAGTGTTCTTGCTGAAAGGCTTGCGGGAAGAGGGACTAACACTCGAGATGATATAGAGGCTCGTCTGATGCAAGCTAAATCTGATATGGAATACGCACACCAGGCTGATTATGTAATAATAAATCAAGACTTTTCTTTTGCTTGCAATGACTTATTGATGATTCTCCATGCTGAGCGCTTACGTAGCTCTCGACAAAAGACCATAGTTTGTGGTATTATAGACGATTAACTTGATTGCACTGGGAGTGAACCGTTGATTACAATAGAAAAATGCTTAGAAGTTTGTGATAATCAGTTTGATTTAGTTATGATGGCTGCAGGACGCGCCCGTCAGCTAAGTCATGGGGCTAGGCCAGCAGTGGACTCAGGTAATGACAAACCAACAGTTGTTGCGTTGAATGAAATTTCACAGGGATTTACGGAATTCGATGGTTCAGAAGAGGATATCGTCTAACGAACATCTGTTTGACGAATTAAGCAAGAAAATACTTTACCTTGACGCCAAGCATAAAGAAGTAGTTAAACAAGCATTTTTAATGGCTGACTATGCTCATGATAAGCAAAAGCGCAAAACTGGTGAACCTTATATAACACACCCATTATCTGTTGCATGCATACTTGCAGATATGCGCATGGACTATGAAACTATTGCTGCGGCACTGTTGCACGATACCATTGAAGACACTGTAATAACTAAAAGTGATATCTCTGAATCATTTGATTTAAATATTGCTGGCTTGGTTGACGGCGTTAGTAAGCTCGAGCAGGTTCATTTCAATTCTAAGCTTGAGGCTCAAGCAGAGTATTTGAGGAAAATGCTGTTAGCAATGTCTAAGGATATTCGAGTAATTTTGGTTAAGCTGGCTGATAGATTGCACAATATGCGGACAATTCATGCAATGAGTAAAACAAAACGTGCAAGAATTTCACGCGAGACTCTTGATATATATGCTCCAATTGCCCGAAGATTAGGAATGTCTGATATATGTTTAGAATTAGAAAACTTATGCTTTAAAGAATTGTATCCTATGCGTTACCGGGTTTTAAAATTAGCCATGCAAAAAACACAAGGCCGTCATAGTAATTATTTGCATGATATAATTTCCCAAATTCAAGATAAATTGGCGAAACATAATATAGCTATTATTTCTTTAAGTGCGCGGGAAAAACATTTATATTCAATTTATAAAAAAATGCGGAGTAAAAGAATAACCTTTGCAGATATTAATGATGTGTTTGGGGTTAGGGTAGTTGTAGCAAATAAAGAAGCAACTTATCTTGCTCTATGCTATATACATGATATTTTTCGGCCGATTTCAGGACGTTTCAAAGACTATATTGCAATGCCAAAACCAAATGGCTATCAATCATTGCATACAGTTCTATTTGGGCATAATGGTAATCCTATAGAGGTCCAAATACGAACCAAGCAAATGAGTGATGCCGCACAAGTAGGTTTATGCTCGCATTGGGCATACAAAACGCGCAAAAATAAAATCAATAAACATGAGTTGAATGCACAACAATGGATTCGCTCATTAATTGAGCTACAAAAACAAACTGGTAATTCAGTTGAGTTTCTAGAAAATGTTAGAATTAACTTAGTGCCAGACGAAGTTTATGTTTTCACTCCAAAAGGCGAAATTGTTGAGCTGCCATCTGGTGCAACTATTATTGATATGGCATATGCGATTCATACCGAAATTGGCCATCATTGCGTTGCAGCAAAGGTAGACCGGCAGCTAGTGCCATTATCAGCAACTTTGACCTCAGGCGTCACAGTAGATATTATAACTTCACCTACAGCTTTTCCTAATTTGTCATATTTAGGTTTTGTGGTAACTCCAAAAGCAAAAAATAGCATTCGTAATTATTATAAAACTAAGAAAAGAGATCAAGCATATCACTTAGGGGTTAAATTACTTGAGTCAGCACTAATGCATTCAGTTGCAGAGTATGATGAATCAAAGCAACTAATTGTAGCTACCAAGTTAGGTTGTGAAAATATTCGTGAGCTATTGGTTAATGTTGGCCTGGGTTATCAAGAAGTCAATAAAGTTGCCGAATCATTTCGGGTGTTTTCCAAAGAACAGAGTTTTATCTCAGCAAATGATGAAGGAGCATTGCCAATATCTGGTGCGGAAGGCTTGGTGCTCAACTACGCAGATTGTTGCTACCCAATACCTGGTGATCCAATACTTGGTTATATGCATAAAGACCAAGGAATAATTTTACACCACAGAGATTGTAAGTTTACTAAGCAACATGATAGTAGCAATGAAGTGCCAGTCTATTGGTCAGGCATGGTTGTTGGTACTTTTAAAACCTCAATTACAATTTATACAGAGAACAAACAAGGCTTATTAGCGACAATAGCATTGGCTATAGCAGAGCAAAAATCTAGTATCGAAGATATTAAAATAATCACCTCAAATTCAATTGATATCAGTATGACTATTATGGTAAATAACAGGCAGCATTTGGCTTCAATATTTAGCAAATTGCGTTTGATTAAAAAAGTTTATAAAGTAAAAAGAAATTATTTGGGAGATTAGAATGACGTTGCTAATAGTTGGTAGTGGCTTGGGTGGTTATCTGTTGCTTAAGGAATTACGAGAACAGTCTTATACCGGAGAAATAAAATTATTTACTGCTGATGATGGCGCATTTTATAGCAAGCCGCAAATATCAAATGCATTGGCTCAGAACAAATCTGCTAATGATTTAATTAATATTGATGCAAAAACAATGCAATCTAAGTATAGCTTTAAACTATATAGCAACACTATCGTTGAGAGTATTCAGCCTGATCTTAAAACAATTACTGCGGGAGGGGTGCAGTTTAAATATGATAAATGCGTACTTGCTTTGGGTGCAAACCCAATTAGCTCAGCCTGGGACGAATGTGCATATAAAATAAATAATCTAAGTGATTACCGAAATTTTAGAGAATTTCTGACCTTAGGTAAGAAAATCGCAATTGTTGGTGCTGGTTTGGTAGGTTGTGAGTTGGCTGCGGATTTGGTCCTGGCCGGATATGAGGTGCATTTATATAGCAATGAACCTGAGCCAATAAATAGGCTTATGCCAGCTGAATGTGGCAAGTATTTGCGAACAAAGCTAATACAGGCTGGAGTAAATTGGCATTATGTGAAAGATTTTTCAGTTACTAAAGTGCAAAATAAGTTACTAATTAATCGAGAGATTGAGGTGGATTTGCTAATATCTGCTCTCGGTATCAGGCCTAATACTGAGTTAGCAACTGCTATAGGAATTGAGGCTAATAATGGCATTGTAGTAGATGGTTTTTGTCAAACTTCCGTAAAAGATATTTATGCGCTTGGTGATTGTGCAAATGTTAATGGGCAAAATCTCGCATATGTTGCGCCAATTCGGCAGTGTATAAATGTTTTAGTTAAAAGCTTAATGGCTGAGGCTACTCCTGAAATCATATATCCAATCATGCCGGTAATTATAAAAACTCCTATGTGTCGGATAATATTGGTGAGCTCGGCTAAGGGTGTAGTATGGGAAATTACAGAGCATGAGCAAGGACTAGTAGCAAAACATTTAGATGATGACGGGGTTCTTAGGGGCTTTGTGCTAATGGGGCAAGCCGCAAAGTACCGTTCTGAGTTTATGCAGAACTGTGTTATATAATTCTTGCAATTAAAAGGCTAAGCTCAAATAAACCCCACATAGGCAGAGCAAGTAATATTTGCGAAGTTACATCGGGTGGTGTTAATAGCATTCCTAAAATAAAACATGCTATGACTACCTCTTTTCTTTTGTTAACTAGATTTTCAATGGCTATAATATTCAACTTAACCAAAGTAACCAGTATTACTGGAATTTCAAAGCTTAACCCAAAAGCAGTTAATAATGATAAGGTGAAATCTAAGTATTCATCCATGCCAGGCATATAAATTACATTTTTTGGTGTAAGGTTTTGAAAGACCTGAATTGTGCTTGGTAAGACGTATAAAAAGCAAAACGACAGGCCAGCGAAAAATAGCCCACAACCAAAGATAAGTAAAAATGTCAGAATTGTTTTTTCTTTATGCTTCATGGCTGGCTTGAGAAATAGCCATAGTCGCCATAGCATAATTGGCATGCTGAGTGCAAAACTAGCAAATAAACATAGTTTGAGCGGAGTTGTGAAAGGTGAGATGACTTTAGTGGCAATAATAACATGTGGTTGGCCAAGCATTAATGGCTGAGCAAGTTTTTGGTATAATTGCTGGTTGAATGGATAAGTCCCAAGCATGATTAGAGTAAAGGCCTTTAGGCAGAATATAATATGTTTGCGGATTTCTTCAACTTGCGCCCAATTATTGTTTAGGTTGCTCATTATCTTCATTCAAGCCTTTTTTAAAGCCTTTAATTGCAGCCCCTAAGTCCTCGCCTAATGAGCGTAGTTTCTTAGTCCCAAATAAAATTGTGCTAATTATAAAAATTAGTATAAGAGAGCCAAAACTTATGCCATCTAACCCCACAGCGATCCCCTTAAATTTTAAGCTTAGATCCTATTCAAATTACTGTCAACAACCTAGGCGAAAAGGCTGTTAAGCAGTTTTGTGATAAGGTGCTCAGTTTTTTGTTGAACGTCATGTTTCGGGGAAAATTCTACTATTTCGCAGCCAATATTTTGGGCCTGCCATGTTGATTTAAGTGATTCCAAAGCTGCACAAAATTTGTCTGGATCCAAGCCATTGGCTTCAGGGACTGTAACTGCTGGGGCGAATTCTGGGTCAAAGGCATCGAGGTCAATTGAAAGCATGAGTTTGTCATCTTGGCTAATAGAAATTAGTTTAAAAGCTTTAGCTAAGCTTTTCTCAAGACCATTATCTGATATTTCTTGCATGTAAATTATATTAACCCCTAGTTTTTCCAAGAGCTGTTTTTCTTCGGGTTCATATGATCTAACCCCAAAAATACAGACATCACTCGCTTGCAAGTAAGAGCTAGTCTGTTTCAATTGTTTCAAGTAGCTATCTCCATGTCCTAAGAGTACAGCTAATGACATTCCATGGATATTTTTAGAGTGTGAGCTTGCTAAATTATGCATGTCCATATGCGCGTCAACCCAAATCAATTTTACCCTGCCATGCTGAATTTGAGCAGCTTGGACACTAGCAATCGCTGAGGTGTGATCACCTCCAAAGACGCAGAACTTTTGATTGCTGCTATGTATCTGTTTGGTGAAATTCTGGCAATAATCTTTTAATGGTTCAAATCCAGCATCATTTGTTTTTGCATCTATGATTTCATTCCACCTGAACTTAAATTTCAACTTTTCAGTTGCAAGTGATTTCTTGATAGTTTTCGGGCCTAATGCAGTTGAATTATCGGAGCCAGCCATGCCAAATGCGTAGCCAAAAAAATCGATTACCATAATAAAGCCTGATAAAAGATAGATATAATATAGTTTTTGCCTGATAATGACAACTTGCTTTTTAATTATTTGCGGAGTGTGTTAGAATGTCAATTTGACATTTCGGGAGATATATTTGGTTCAAGAATTACAGGCGATTACCATAGATGCCCAAGAGCACGGAATTACCAGAGACAAAATGGATAAAGATGCATTAAACATCTTGCATGCCTTGACAGAAAAGGGATACACGGCTTATTTGGTTGGGGGTTGTATTCGTGACCATCTTTCCGGTATCGCCCCAAAAGATTATGATATTGCTACCAATGCTAAGCCGAAGGCAATCATGAAGATTTTTCCTAAAAGTTTACTAATAGGTCGCCGCTTTCCATTAGTGCATGTGCGTATTCCTGGCAAAAGGAATAAAATAATTGAGGTTGCAACTTTTCGAACGAAATATGCGGATTATAAATCTAAAAATAAATTTTATAGTTGGCTAGTCAAATTCTTCATCTTTGGAGATATAAAGCAGGATGCACAAAGACGAGACTTAACTTCGCAAGCTTTATATTGGCGTGCCAGTGATGCTGCTATATTAGATTTTAATAACGGCTATCAAGACGTCATGCAAAAAGAAATAAATGTAATTGGCGAGACTGATGTTAGATTTAACGAAGATGCAGTAAGAATTCTAAGAGTTCTAAGGGTTAATGCTAAGCTTGGGCACAACATTAATAAAGATTTACATAAGGCAATTATTGCGAATAAACATTTGCTAGGCAAGGTATCTGCCTCAAGATTATTTGGGGAGGTAGTAAAGTCATTAAATGGTGGCTTTGGTCAAAACTTTTTTGCACTAGTGTTAAAGTACAAGCTGCAAAATATTCTATTTGGTGATGCTGTTTCCAGCGAAAAAGCAGAAAAATGGATTAAGTTAGGTTTGGCTCAAGCTGACAAGAGATATAGTGCCGGACTATCCCGTAGTTCAGGCTATCTATTTGCGGTAATTCTTTGGCCTATGTTTATGAAAAAGCAGTTTAAAGAAAAACAAAGCGTATCAAAAGAAATTAGCAAGATAATTGGAAAACAACACAGGAAAACTGTGATTCCAAAAAAAAATGCAATGATGATAGAAAATATCTGGCGCTTGCAGCCATGGTTTTTAAAAACAGAAAATCATACTCAAGCTAAGAAATTAACTAAGCAAAATTCTTTTAGAGCGGCTTATGACTTCTTATTACTAAGGGCTGAGTTTTCTTCTGAGTTTAAAGAAGTATCTAATAAATGGACGAAATATTTAGCTTTGTCGAATCAGGATAAGGAATTGTTTTCATTTGTCGAGCAGCCAGAAGATTTATGAAACAATCTGAGGCAACCTATTTAGTTTTAGGTAGCAATTTAGGTAATAGAGCAAAAAATTTGCAAGCTGGAATTAGAGGGCTTAGTAATCATTTATTGGTATTAAAGTCTAGTTCCATTTTTGAATCTAAGCCAATGGCGGGTATGTCACAGCCAAATTATTTTAATCAAGCTATAATGGTGGAAGAAAACTATGAGGCTAGCGACTTATTATTATTGCTAAAAAGAATAGAAGTTAGTCTGGGCCGTAAGCCGGCTAGCAAATGGGCTGCAAGAGTAATTGATATTGATATAATTTTCAAAGGGCAAATGGTTTATAGTTCAGATGAGCTTAGCATACCTCATCCAGATTACTTGAATAGAGATTTTGTCCTAGCTCCAATTTCAGAGATTGCCCCTGACTTTGTTCCACCCATGCAGGAGGATATTATTTCAAAGATTCAGGCAGAGTGCAGTTGTATTATTCATAAGGAGATTTTGTGAAAGCAGTTTATCCCGGCAGTTTTGATCCTATAACCTATGGGCATATGGATGTTATTGGGCGTGCAACTAATATATTTGACAAGATATCCTTGCTGATTCCTGAGCGCTCAGAAAAAACCAAATTACTTACAGTGGGAGCTAGGCAGGCAGTTATTAATGAATTATACAAGAATAATGAAAAAGTTGAGGTGGTTATGTTTAACGGCCTCATAGTCGACTGGATGCAAGCAAATGCACAGACAATAATAATTCGTGGTATTCGTGATAGTGTTGATATGGCGTGTGAATGGCGAATGGCACATTGCAATAAAATATTACATGAGAAGATAGAAACATTGTTCTTGGCTTCGTCGCCAATGGTAAGTCATATTTCTAGCACCCTGGTGCGTGAAATAGTGGCTTGTGGGGGCGATCTTAGTCCATTTGTTCCTAAGGTTGTTGCCAATGCTCTGGTGTAATGAATTGCACCTCTGGTTCAAGTTTAATTAAGTGTTTTTCATAAATAATATTTTGCACTCTACTTGCGAGTGTTTTTATGTCAGAATACGTGGCTTTGCCGAGATTGACGATTACTAAGGCATGTTGATTCGATATGGCTGCTCCACCTTCGGTTAAGCCTTTTAGATTAGCCTGCTCAATTAACGCTGCAGCGGAAAGTTTAATTTGTTTAGAATTGATTATAAAGCTAGGTATATTTGGTATATCTATGCTGTGGTCAACAATTGGGTTTTTGAAAAAACTTCCAGCATTTCCCACCTTTTGTGGGTTTGGTAGCTTTTGATTCCTAATCATTTTAATCTGTGTCGATATAGTAACTGCATCAGCGTTATGCAGTTTCTGCAGGTTAGGGTGGCTGATTATTCTCTTAAATTGCTTGTCGAGCTTGAACTCAACTTCAGTAATAATATGGTCCGTTAGCTTTTTTTTGAAGATGCTGCTGCGATATGCAAACTCACACTCATGTGGATAAAACTCGTGTCTAGTAAGTGTGGGTAGGTGAATTGTGTATACTTTATTTATTTTATCAGCAACTTCGCAGCCATATGCTCCGATGTTTTGAACTGGGGCCGCGCCTAAAGTTCCAGGGATAAATATTAAATTTTCTAAGCCATGCCAGTTGTTCTGTAGACATAGCTCGACAAAACTATGCCAGTTATAGCCGCCGCCAGCCTTAATTATAAAGTGACTTTTAGTTTCTGATAACTTAACTACTTTTTGTGACGTGATTTTTATGCAGGTGGCATCAATTGATTCCGGCAAAACTGAATTACTGCATGATCCTAGAATAAACCAAGGCTTAGAAAGCCTTGAGGTTATTTCTGAAACGCAAATTAATTCTCTAACCTCACATTTTAATCCAAAAGTATTAGGGACTAAAGGCATATTAGTTAGTCAATTTTTTCCTGAGTAAACCAGCAGTGCATTCTTTTCTTTTTGTCATATTTTCTTAATTTTAATTTGGTATCAGAAGTGTTAGTCGTTACATAAAACACACCAGTTTTACCATTGTCATTTGAGACTAGCCTAACTTGCTTTTTCTTCTTCTTTGCCATTATTTATCCCCTTTTGCTAGTAATTTTTTTAATGCTTCAATTGTGCTGCCGTGCTTGCGCCAGGTTCTTAGCATGCCGGTGGTTAATTTCAATTTCGTTTTGTTATTGCTAGAAATTTTAATTCTCTTATCAATGACATTTACCCTAAATGTCCTCTTAGTTTTGACATTAGAGTGCGAAACATTGTTTCCTACCATCCGCTTTTTAATATTGGTCTTTGCCATGAGTGTGCTCAACTTAAACGACATATGATATTAGAAAAATCGTGATTTGGCAAGAGCAATACTTGCAAACATTATTTGCTTTTGTCATGATCATACTTTTTGGTATTAATTTATGCTCTTGTTGCGAATTGTATTTTATTTTTCTATGATAATGCTTGCCGTAAGTTACACTTTAGAGTTTGTTGTTGGTTTGTCACCATGCATAATTTGTGAAATTCAAAGATTAATTTTATTCCCAGTAATCTTCTTAACCATTCTCGACTTTAATCTCAAAAATATTTGGTGCACAGTTACAACCAGGCTTATGCGTTTATTGGCCTCTATTATAGCACTTTATCTTGGCTTGCATCATGTTTATTTAATTAATAACCCTGTTTTGGTCAGTAATACTTGCTTGCCAAAATTATTCACAATATTTTCTAATCAGGGTATGCAAGCAGCCTGGCAGCAAATTCTTTTGGGTGGGCCAGCTTGTAGAAAAATCCAATGGCAAGTGTTTGGCTTTAACCTGCCAGAATTGGCTTTAATGGCGTATAGTATTCTGTTTGTGCTAATTATCCTAGAGATTTACTTTTATATAAAACTTTGCTTGACGAATAACACTGAACTAACGTAAAATGCACCTAGCTGGAGAGGTGGCTGAGTGGTCGAAAGCGGCGGTCTTGAAAACCGTTGAAGGGTAACCTTCCCAGGGTTCGAATCCCTGTCTCTCCGGTTATTTTCCAGTATAATAAAATATATTAAGTTATGCGATTATGCCTGTTTGTAATCCTTATGTTTAATACACGAATAGTTGCCGCCATAATTGAAAATTGGCTAGTTGCTACCAAAAACCACTTTGAAGAGTTTGCCTGTACAGTAAATATCGCTATCAATGCCTCAGTAGATCCAAATTTAGATGAGCTCTATAAAAACATTTGCGATAATAATTATTATAACCAGTTATCTGCAAATAATTCTCTATTTACTAGCACATCTTATAATTTATTTATCAGTAGTTGGCCAATGTTCAATTATGTGCAGAAATTAAATTTAATCTGTTGTAATAAGAGTATTGTTAATCTAGTCGTGCAAGATGCAAGCCAAAATCAGATTGAGGATCTAGAAAGCGCTTTGCTAAATATAATACCTAATCTAGTAAAACAAGAATTAATTATTAAATTATTAAATGAACAAAGACAAATTTCTCAGACCATGCTATCAGAGTGGAATAATTCGCAAAAAAGTCTATTTAAAAGTCTAGTGAGTTTTTATTCAGTATGCTCTGAGATATATCTCCAAAAACCTATTGCAAATATTAGAGGATTTCTTATGTGTAAAGATACTGCACCAATCTGGTTAGAGTATTTGTTTGGTGACAATTCTAAGTTTCTTGCAAATACTAATAATAATATTAAAAAAAAACATCGGTTAAAAAGTATATATAATTGGTGCCGACTGTTATCATCATTTGGCCTCTTTTCTTCTGCTCTACTTATCAGCTTAGGTAGCGCCAAATTTCGCGATTTGTATGTACTATTTGCTATATTATCAGTTGCAGTATTTGTTGGGACCTTTATTCACAAAAAAATCTCAACAAAAAATAGCATCGATCAAAAGGAAGAAGCTATAAGATTTCTAAGAGATACAAATATTGGGCCTAGCTACAATCCAGAGATGAAGCTGCCTAATCCTGTTCATCTATCACAAGGCTCTGTAGATTTTTCAGATGATTTAATGCTTCGATTGGAGATAGGTTGTTAAGCTCAACAGCAAGTAAATTATCTACTAATAAAGCATTAGTTTTTTCTTTAGTTTCTTGCAGTAAGCTTCGAGCATGTGTGATTGTGCTCATGGGGATTCCAGCAAGCTGAGCCACATACAGCCCATAGCTCGCATTTGCAGCACCAGGGGCTGCCTCATGATAAAAAACAATATTTCCAGCATCATTGCTGGCTTTAAATTGTATGTTAATTATATTGGCATAATTTTCTGCTAACTTAGTCAACTCAAAATAATGTGTGGCAAATAATGATAATGATTTTCTCATGGCTATGTTATAAGCAATAGCAGCAGCAATCGCTGAGCCATCCTTATTGTTAGTGCCACGACCAACTTCATCTAATAATACTAAGCTATTTGCCGTAGCATTATTTAATATATATGCAGTCTCCATCATCTCAACCATAAATGTTGATTGGCCCTTAGTTAGCTGGTCATTAGCACCTAAACGAGTGTAAATGGCATCAATGTCACCAATTACTGCACTTTCTGCTGGCACAAATGAGCCAATTCTAGCTAGATAAACAATAATAGCATTTTGTCGCATATAAGTAGATTTCCCACCCATGTTTGGCCCTGTGATCATTTGGAAGTTCTTCTGGCTGTCTAAAATACAAGAATTAGCAATGAATTCAGTTTGTAATAGAGATTCAACCATAGGATGCCTGCCTGCCGAAATCCTGATTTCAGCCTTTTGGCTAAAGCTTGGCATACTCCAATTATATAAAACTGCTGCCTTTGCTAAGCTTGCAATTACATCATAATAAGAAAGCGTGGCCGCCACAGTTAATAGCTCTTTTACTAGCTGGCTAATTTCACAAATCAATTCACTATATATCAACTTTTCTTTTGCCAAGGATTTACTGCGAGAGCTTAAAACCTTGCCTTCAAAGTCACTTAATTCCTGCAAGGTATAGCGCTCAGCATTTTTCAAGGTCTGTTTGCGAATGTAGCTGCTAGGCGCAAGTTCTGATTGGGCTTTACTGATCTCAATATAATAACCATGAACCTTATTGTACCTGACTTTTAAAGTGCTCGCGCCTGTAAGTTTTTTTTCACGCTGCTCTAAATCTAATAAATATTCATGTGCGTTATTTGCTAAAGCCCTTAATTTATCTAGCTCAGGAGAAAATCCTGGTTTGATAACCCCACCATCACGAATAGTTGCTGGACAATCCTCAACAATTGAATTTGATAATAGTTGACTTAAATCAGGGAATAAGGTGATCTTGGGCCATTCATCACCAAGTGTATTAATTATATATTCATCAATTTCTGGTAGTTTTAATATTACGTTTTTTAAGGCTAATAAATCTTTTGGTTTCGCTTGATTGCTAGCAATTCTAGCAATAAGACGCTCTAAATCACCCAGTCCAAGCAGTAGGTCTTGTATGGATTGATACTTAGTGTCAGAAATTAACTCATTAATTGCATATAATCTTTGCTCTAATAAAGCATTGCCCCTGATCGGTTGTGCAGACCACTGATTTAATAGCCTTGAGCCCATTGCAGTCTTTGTGTGATTTAGCAACTGAAATAAGCCGTCTTTTTCGTATATTCCTAAGTGGTTTAAGGTATTATTGCCCAGCTTAATAAAGTCTGATGACAATTGTTTTTGCGGGATTTTAATATGTGGTAACGATTGTTTTTGTGTGTGAGATATATAATATATTAATGCCCCACAGCAAGCTATGCTAGTCGGGGAATTGCTGCAGCCAAATGCCCCAAGTGTTGCAACGGAATAATGATGCAGCAATAATCGTGTTGCAGCATCAACTTCAAAATCCCACGGCTGCCTAATTGTAATTAGATCCTTGAGTTCATTCGGGCATAACTCAATTTGAGCTCTGGTTGCTAAAATCTCTTTTGGCCGTAGATTTGTTAAGGCTTGGGTAAATGTTATTTGATCTGGGTACTCACTGCAGAAAAAAGCCCCAGTAGAAACATCGAGCCAGGCTAGTGAGAAAACATTTTTTTGCTCTAGAATTGCAGCCAACCACTGTGAACTATCACAAACTAAATCTTCCGCAATTACAGTGCCAGGAGTTAAGACCCGAGCGACTTCTCTAGCAACTGGGCCTTTACTAGTAGCAGGGTCACCAATTTGCTCGCATATTGCAACATGCTCACCTTGCTTTAGTAAACGGCTTAAATAAGATTCAGCTGCATGATATGGAATCCCAGCCATCGGAATAGGTTCACCCTGCGAGCTGCCACGCTTTGTTAATGTGATTCCTAGCATATCTGCCGCTTTAATTGCATCACCAAAAAACAATTCGTAAAAGTCACCCATGCGGTAGAATAATAATGTTTCTGGGTATTTTGCCTTGATTCTTAGATACTGTTGTATCATAGGGGTATGTTCTGACATGCTAAATCACCTAAATCAAGATAACTCTAAGAATACTTAATTAATTTTGATATGGCTATTTTTTATTGATTCGTCGGTCAAAAAATCTTTTTCAAGCTCTGCGCATGCTTTTACTACCAACTCTGGGTTAAATAATTCGCTCGAGGTTGCTAATTTTAATAATTCTTTTGGAAAGTCCATATAGTGTCTAAATTCGTTAAACCCAACTTAAATCTAACAAGTTTAAATTTAAGTTATATTAAAATCACATAATTAATAAGGCCTTTAAAGCAGTATCACGTTTATTGGCTGAGATAGTATTTATTGCTTTATGTACGGCCCTGGGGTCACCAATTAATATAACTAATTCTTTCGCTCTAGTAATTGCAGTATATAATAGATTTTTTTCCAGTAAAATAAAATGCTGCATGTGAATCGGGATTACAACCACTGGAAATTCTGAACCTTGTGATTTATGAATTGTACAAGCATAAGCTAAACTTAGATTTTCTAGCTCACGTTGTCGGTACCGTATTAATTTGCTGGCAAACCTGACTTCAAGATAGTTTTGCTGAGTATCAACATACTCAATGTAACCGATATCACCATTAAAAACTTTTTTATCATAATCATTTTGATGCTGCATAACCTTATCAGCACACTGGAACTTAGTCTGGCCAAACTTGATTAATTGCGAGTTATTTGGATTTAATTTTTCTTGCATGGTCTGGTTTAAATTTTCTGTGCCAAGTATGCCTTTGCGCATAGGTGTTAATAATTGAATATCCTTAACTGCATTGCAATCAAATTTTCTCGGTATGCGTTCTGAAATTAGTAACTCAATTTTGTTTATAATATCTTCTGGCTCTTTTGAGTGCATTAAATAAAAATCTTTTAAACCAGAGTCTTCTCGCATAGCTGGATATAAACCATTATTTACCCTGTGCGCATTAATAATAATTGAAGAATCCTTCGCCTGTCGAAAAATCTCAGTTAGCCTTGCAATTGGCAAATAACCACTATTTATTAAATCAGACAAAACATTGCCAGGGCCAACCGCTGGCAATTGATCAACATCACCGACTATTATTAACGAACAATATTCAGGCAATGCTTGAAGTAACTTTGCAAATAATAAAACATCAATCATTGAAGATTCATCTAGAATTAATACATCTGTTGCTAAGGGCTGCAATTCATTCTTAGTAAAGCCGCCGGTGCTTGGGTCAAATTCAAGTAATCTATGAATAGTTTTCGCAGGCACACCAGTAGATTGCTGCATTCTTTTTGCGGCTCTACCAGTCGGAGCAGCCAAAAGCAAATTGACCCCTGCAGCTTTTAATGTCTGAATTATCGCCTTTAAAATGGTAGTTTTCCCAACACCAGGGCCGCCAGTTATAATTACACAAGAATTACTCAAAGCCATTTCAAATGCTGTTTGTTGAGACTCAGCCAAATCTATAGTTACATGATGAGTGGTTACCTTCCATGCAGGGGGCGATGCTGCTAGCTTTTTTATCTTGTCAGCAATGTAACTCTCAGCTTGAAAAATCTTTGCTAAGGCATAGCAATTGTTATGAACAGCAATATTTTCATTTTCACCCCATAGCTTTATAGCAGAAGCTACAATTTCACTTGAAATATTTAAGAGCTTAGCTGCCGCTTCTATTAGAATTTCAGCACTACTTAGACAATGACCATGGCTAGCTCTATCTTCAAGCACATGATTAAGCGCCGACTGGATTCTGCTCGCAGAGTCCTGAGCTATGCCCAGTTTTAAAGCAATTGCATCAGCTGACTTGAAGCCCATGCCTCGAATATCCTGACAGAGAGAGTAGGGGTTATGTTTGACCATTGCAATGGTTTGCTGGCCATATTTTCTAAATATATTATGTGCCCGATTGGTGCCAATGCCAAAACCTTGGAGGAAAACCATCGATTCACGCATAACCTTTTGCTCATTCCAGGCTTCTAGTAGTTGTTGTTGCCTTGCTTCTCCAATCCCAGGAATCGTTAATAGCCGTTCCGGCTCTTGCTCAATTACTGAAAAAACATCAGTTTTAAACTTAGTTACCAAAGTTTTCGCAAGTTGTGGTCCTATGCCATGTATAAGCCCGGATCCTAGATACTTCTCCATGCCTTCCAAAGTGTTTGGCGGGGTTAGTCTAACTGAAGTGGCTTGTAGTTGTTGGCCAAAATTTTTATCTTTAATCCAAGTGCCTTCACATATTACATGCTCACCTGCAGCAATGTATAAACAGTTGCCAACTATAGTATGTGCATAATTTTCGACAGAAATTTTGAAAACACAAAAACCGTTTTCTTCATTGTGAAAAGTTATACTTGTAACTATGCCCTTAAGGGTTGCATCACCAACTAAAACCACAACTTTTCCATAAAATAAATTTATAACATATAGGCATATTTGCAGCAAGTTATGCCTTAATCCGGTAGTGATTTTTTTTTGGCTAGTGCTATGCTTTTATATGAACCTAATTTGCGCCCTATGTGACGAACCTGCTAAATATTCCTTACTTTGCTTAGGTTGCAATAATTCTGTAATGCAATGCTATGACCTAACTGCTAATCTAAATTGTTTTTATTATCGAGCTCCTGTCTCAGTGCTAATTTCTCGCTTTAAATATCACCAAGATTTTTTAGCAGCTAAAGTATTATCAATCCATGCCAGTCAGATATTATCTGGTATGTGGCAGCAGTTTGATGCAATTATGCCAATGCCAGTTCACAAGAAGAGATTACAAGAAAGAGGCATGCACTGTACAGACTATTTACTTAGGTGCATCATGAGATTAAATAATAACCCTGTTCCAATTATTAATACTTTTGGCTGGCGAGTTGTGAATGCACAACCGCAGCAAAAAATGTCAATTAACTGCCGTTTAGCTAATATTTATCCTGCTCATTTTAAAGTTCCAGTTATTATGCCTGGGCGATACCTTGTTTTTGATGATGTGCTAACAACTGGGGCAACCTGGCACGCTTTTAAGAATAGCTTTGCCCAAAAACTAGAATTAGTCACGCTTGCTAGAGCTTAAAACCTCACCGTTAAATGCTGCTGATATTTTATTGCTCTTTATGCTGGGCGAGCCGCATTCAATCTTGATTGTGCCAGTAAAACCAGTTTTTTTGACTGCGTCTTTGATCTTTTGTATATGAATTGGTGTTAAGAGTGCGCGTTTATCTTCACTCAGCCTTAAATGTAATATTTGAGCGTCATGCTGAACAGTCTCAAGACTTTTAACAATTGCCTTGGTCATGCCTGAGACCTCTAATGCCTCTAATATATTTGAGCTTTTAATGTTAAGGTTGGTTTTAATTGCTGTTGGGCTTTTATTAAAATCCAACATGCGCATAATAGTCATATTCATGGCTATTAGGTCACTTGGGTTGAAATCAAAATCACGCATGCCAACCACAGCAATCTGATAGAAATAATGTAGTAGCTCTTTCTGATCCTTCGGGTTTGGATGCTGACTCTCACCTTGCAATATTTCTTTCAAATGGTTGTGTATGCTTGCCATGATTTGGCTCAGAACTTTTTTCAAGGCAATGCCTTTACTATGCATCTCAGAAATTAGCTCTAATGCTGACTCCCGTTCTGAGTTTAGAATATGCTGCATTAGTTCACTAATTAATTTAGGTTTGCTGAGTCCCAATAAAGTTGAAACCGACTCAGAAGAAATCTGGCCAGCACCTAAAGCAATTAGTTGGTCAGTGCTGCTGAGTGCATCTCTAACGCTGCCGCCAGAATTTTCTGCTATTTGGCTAATGGCAGTTGCATCAAATTCAATTTCTTCTTGCTGTAAAATATGACTTATGTGGCTTGTTATTAAGGTGGCAGGTAAAGGTAGTAGTTGGAAGTGCAAACAGCGAGATATAACAGTGATTGGGAGTTTCTCGGGCTCTGTGGTTGCCAGTAGGAATTTCACGTGTTCAGGAGGCTCTTCCAGAGTCTTTAATAGGGCATTGAAGCTATGGTTTGATAGCATGTGCACTTCGTCAATTATGAAAATCTTGAATTTGCCTGAATGCGGCATGAATTGCGCATGTTCTAGGAGCTCTCTTGTGTCTTCAACCTTGGTTTTAGATGCGGCGTCGACTTCAATTAGGTCAATGAAATTATTATTGCTGATCGCAGTGCAGGGAGGGCATTTCAGGCAAGGTGTTGCCGAAATGCCCTGTTCGCAGCTTAGCGCTTTAGCAAATAATCTTGCAACTGTCGTCTTGCCTACCCCTCTGGTACCAGAGAACAAGTATGCGTGATGAGTTCTGTTGTTATTTAATGC